>Ga0153954_1000018_pt1 | contig 178695 bp, 147 predicted proteins | sample TSFL038MetaG_FD_102277 | JGI IMG/M metagenome (GOLD analysis project Ga0153954, IMG submission 102277) | Attine ant fungus gardens microbial communities from Florida, USA - TSFL038 MetaG | ecosystem: Host-associated > Fungi > Mycelium > Unclassified | place: USA: Florida, Wekiwa Springs State...
CTAGATCGACAGACGCTGTTCGGGCAGGACGCCCGAGAGTCGCCGAGTTGCAGTCCATTCCGCGACGCGCGGCTGGACCAGTTCAGGGAGGAGCTGGGATGGTGTTCCAGGTCGTTGGTCGTATAGGTTTCCCTGGAATCGTCGGCTGCGCCTTGCTGACGGGCTGTCAGACCGTCGAAAGAGCTGCGTCGGTCGACCATCGGCTCGCGAGTTCGGCATCGTCCGCGGCCGAGGTCAAGGCCGATCCCGCCTCGTCTCCGGCGGCCGACCGGAAGCCCGCCCCGGGGGCGGGGGCGTCCGAAGCGGGAGACTCGTCGGCCTCGATCCGCCAGGCGCCGGATGCCGAGACCGTCAGGACCGTCGCCCGGCAGGGCCCAGAGCCCCCCCCCGACATCCCCGCCTTGCCGGACGGCAAGAGGGCGTTGCGGTTACCCAACGGTCGGATATTCTCGACGAACGCCCTGCTTCCGGGGGAAGTGGCGGCCGACGACCCCGTACGGTCGCCCTCCGGGCCGCCTCTCGCCCTCGACGACCTGTTGAAGATCGCCGTCGAGGCCAATCCCACCTTGGCTCAAGCGTACGCGCTCGTGCGGCAGACGGAGGGGAACGGGTTGCAGGTGGGGCTATACCCGAACCCCACCGTGGAATGGCATGACGAGGCGAACAACGCCCCCTTCGACGCCCATTTCGGCATCGTCGCACAAGACATCGTCACGGCGAAGAAGCTGAAGATCAATCGCACGGTGGCGTCGTCCGACGTGCAACGCGCCCGATGGGACGCGCAGGCGCAGAACCTCAGGGTCCTCAACGACGTCAGGATTCGCTACGTGAACGTCCTCGGGGCGCAGCGACAAGTCGCCGTCGCCGAGGAATTGCTCAAGATCGCGGACGACGGTGTCCGGGTCGCGCAGCGCTTCTTCACTGCGGAAGAAGTCTCCCAGGCGGACGTCCTCCAGGCGTCCCTCCAGCAGAGGGAGACGCAGATCACCCTTCGCAACGCGCGGTTCCGCGCCGAGGCCGCGTGGCGGGAATTGAGCAACGTCGTCGGCCGGCCCAGCCTGCCGACCTCCCCGCTCGCGGGGAACCTGGAAGACGAATTCCCGCAAATCGATTGGGACGTCGCGTGGCGACAGGTGCTCGACCGGAGCCCCGTCCTGCAGGCCGCGAAGTCGCGCCTGGCGTCCGTCCAGGCCCAGGTGAAGCGCGAGCGGGTCGAGCCCATCCCGAACCTTCAACTCAGCGGCGGTTCAGGCAGGGACGTGCTTCCGAAGAACGAGAGCTTCACCATGTTCTACCTCACGCTCGGAGCGGATGTGCCGATCTGGAACCGCAACCAGGGAAACGTCGCGGCTGCCCAGGGGAACTTGCGGGCGGCGCAAGCGGAGGTCGCCCGCCTCGAACTCTCCCTGCGGGACGAGCTGGCCGAGGCCTTCTGGCGGTATCAATCCGCCCGGAACGAGGTCGAAATCTATCGCGACTCGATCATCCCCACCGCCGAGAAGAATCTGCAACTCACACAGAACGGTTACGACGAGGGGGAATTCGACTTCCTCCGTGTCCTGATCGCCAGGCGCGATCTCTTCCAGGCGAGGATTGATTACGTGGTGAGCTTCACGGATTTGCGAGCATCCGCCATCGCGGTCCAGGGCTTGTTGCTGACCGGTGGGCTCGATCCCGTGATGAGCGACCCGACTCCCTCCAACGCGGCTGGCCAGACCACTGGCCCGGGGAATTGAGTGATGCCTCGGACCTCAGCCTCAACCGCGAAGGCGATCGGCGTGCTCGCGGCCCCTGGCGAGTTTGTCTCGACCTCTTCAGAGGCGCGTGTCGAGCACGGAGGGCCGGATGTGAAGCACACCGATGCTGTGCTGAAGTATCTGTTCGCCCTTCTCTGTTGCGCCGGCCTCGTCGGCTGTCAAACCCTGACGGTGCCGCGCACCGCCCCAGCGCCCGAGCCGGGCGAGACGACGGTTCCATCGCAAGGGCGGGCGACGGGCGTCGTGGACGTCGAATTGATCCAGACGGCGGCCGAGAGGGCCGAACAGAAGCCGGAAACGCTGAACTTCGCCCCCCCGGGGGAAGCCGAAGATATGCCTCCCCCGCCCGCGGGGGACGACACCCTCACGCTCGAAGAACTCCAGTGCAAGGCGGCGGCGTCGAACCCCACCTTGCGTCAGGCCATCGCATTCGTGGAACAGGCGCGGGGCAACTGGCTGCAAGTCGGCCTCTACCCGAATCCGACCGTGGAGGCCCAGCGCGGTCCCAACAATTCGCCTTTCGACATGTTCAACGTCTTCGTGACCCAGGAGATCGTGACGGCCGGTAAGCTCCGTCTCAACCGCGCGGTAGCATCGCACGACGTCGAACGCGCCGTCTGGGAAGCCGAAGCGCAAAAGCTGCGCGTGTTCAATGAGGTGCAGATCCGTTACGTCGCGGCCCTCGGGGCGCAGCGGCAGGTCGCAGTGGCGCAGGGCCTGCTCGAGATCGCAGAGCGGGGCGTGACCGTCTCTGAGCAACTGCTCGCGGGCGAGGAGGTTTCCGAAGCGGACGTGCAGCAAGCCCGCCTGCAATTGAACCAGACCCGGATCATCCTGCGGAACGCCCACTTCCGGGCCGACGCCGCGTGGAAGCGGTTGGGGAACGTGGTCGGCGAACCGAACCTCCCCCCACGCCGGCTGGCGGGGACGCTGGAGGTGGACGTCCCGGATTTGGATTGGGAGATGTCCTGGCGGGAGTTGATCGACCAAAATCCGGCGCTCAAGGCGGCCCGCTCCCGCGCGGAAGCCGCTCGCGCGCAGGTCTCGCGGGAGCAGAGGCAGCCGACGCCCAGCCTGCATCTCACGACCGGTCTCGGGCGGGATTACTTCCAACCGGACTACACGATGTACACACTCCAGTTCGCGATCACCCCGCCCGTATTCAACCGCAATCGGGGGAACATCGCTGCCGCGAGCGCGGAGCTGCGGGCTGCCACGACAGAGGTGGATCGCATGGTCCTGTCGCTGCGCGACGGGCTCGCTGAGGCTTTTCGCCGGTATCGGTCGTCCCGCAACCAGGCTAGAACGTTTCGCGAGACCCTCTTGCCGATGGCCGAGGCCAACCTGAAGCTCTCACTCAGGCGGTACGAAGAGGGCGAATTCGATTTCCTCCGCGTGTTGACCGCCCGTCGCGATTTGTTCGATGCGAACATCAAGTACGTCACGGCCGTCACCGAACTCAGGATCGCCGCGATCGAAATCCAGGGACTACTCTTGACCGGCGGGCTCGCCCCGGTCGATTCCCGACCGGTGCCGTCGAACAAGGCGGGAGGGACCTCGGGTCCAGGGGATTAGCGAGGTCGACCTTCGGACTGAATGCGTCAACCTGTCGAGTTTCTGGATGCCAACAACGATGAACCGGATGTACCAGAGGCTCGGCAAGTCATACAATTGCGAACATGAAAATTTATCATCTGATCTTGTTCTTGTCTTCTCTTTGTAAGGACTATCTTGATGTCAAGCGATTGGAGAATGGGCTGTGCGGGTGTGGCTCGGAGGCAGCTATGGACCGTTTGGAATAAGGATGGTCGTTGATGCCGCCCACACCATTCATCGAGCCTTCGGCCATCGACACATCGTGCGTCCTATTCGACCGCGATGCCATCCGCCGGGGCAATCCGCAGCGTTTCGAAATGGAGCACCTTTCGGCCGTTGTCCACCTGGACACCCAGGCCCGGCTCATCGTCGGTTATAAAGATATCTCCGCCGACGAGTTTTGGGCCCGGGGACACATGCCGAACTATCCACTCATGCCGGGCGTCCTGGTATGCGAAGCCGCCGCACAGCTCTGTAGTTTCTACTGCCACGTCATCCGCCCTGTCTCCGACAGCTTCCTCGGCTTCGGAGGGATGGAGGGCGTTCGCTTCCGCGGGCAAGTGAGGCCCGGCGATCGCCTCGTCATCGTTGGCAAAGGCGAACAAATCCGCAGGCGGCGTATGGAATTCGATACCCAGGCGTTCGTTGGGAGCCGCATGGTCTATCATGGTCGGATCATCGGGTTTCCCTTGAACTCCGTCGCGACCGGTTAGTGCGGTTATCGCTTGGATCGCCTACAAAATGCCGGAAGATCTGAGTGAAATCCCTGGGAGTTATGAGTTGGACGCACCATCAACCGATGCTCTGTAGATGTCTGTACTGGGTGACACTAGTGAACAAATAGCCAGTTTCACCCAATACGCCCATTTACATCGACCTGGGACTTTCCACTCTCTTGCTTTGGGTGTATGGTCGCATGTTCGACGGTATCATCGTCATGACCATTCTAGCGGCCATGTGTGGCAGGGGCGGTTCAAGGCGTTTCCCATCGAACAGGATGACCATCTGCGGACGGGTGCTTCGCCATGTGGAGCGCAACCCTTTACGTGTCGGCTTGGTTGACAGAGCTGAAGAGTGGCGCTGGTCTTGATTCCGTTACAACGCCCCCCCGACGTCCAGGCGGGGAAGACCTCACTCCAGCAACTTCCCGGCGAGCTTGGCCGCCGACCATTCCTTGGCGTTCCACTGGAGAGTCCCAATGCGTGGGCGGATCATTTGGAATTCCTCGGACTCTCGCTTCGGGGCGACCGCGAAGTTGCCCGCCTCAAGCTCGTCGGCGACATCGGAGAGGAACCGCGCCCAGCTGGTCGCCAGCACGTATTTGTTCTCCTCGTTCCGCCCGAAGTTGATGACCTGGCCGACGACGCCGTTCGGGCCCGGGTTGAGGTCGACGCCGAAGTAATCGACATCGCTCGACCCCAACGTCCCGAGAGGGATCCAGCCGCGGGTGGCGTAGCGTCGCTGAACGGCCCCTCCCGGGGAGGACGTCTGCCACTCGTCCACGTCGCTGTAATTCTCGTCCGCGATCTTGGTCCAGCTTCGCCATTCCTTGAGGGCCGACTCGAAGTCCAGCAGACTGTCACCGAAGACGACGCCGATGAAGTTGTCGGGGGCCGTCTCATCGTCCTCTTTGAGGAGAGCCTCAAATACATCATCGGGGAGGGCGCACTGCCCGTCGTGGATCCGCCACGATTGGCGGACATCCTCGGGGAGCGGCATCCCGACGGCCTTCTCGAACTTCGCCAGATCCTTCTTCGAGAGGCCCGGCCTGAGCGTGTGCTTGTAAGGCGGGAGGTGGGCGTCCAGCCACGCCTCGATCCTCTTCCAGGAGTCCGCCACGGCGGGGGGCTCCGTCGGCCTGGGGACGTCGCCCTCGTCTTTCTTCACCATCGCTCCCTCCCTCATCGGTTCGCCCAAATCCACCGGTGCGTTCCGCCGCCCGGCTCCTGTACGGGTCGGGCCGCTCCGCCATTCGGCCTCGACCGGCCGGCACACCTCGGACGCGGAGACGGCCGGCCGCTCAACCGTGGTCGATGTCGAGCTTCGGGAGCAGCTTCCGGAGCTGCTCCTCGCCGGCGTCGGTGATCTTCGAGTCCCTCGGGTTGATGCGCTCCAGCCGCTCGAATTCGCCGAGGATCGGGATCGAGCGGTCGGTGACGTTGGTCTCCTCGAAGTCGAGCCCCTTCAGCCCCTTCAGCCCTTTCAGGTGTTCGAACCCCGCGTCGCCGATCTTGGTGTAGCCCAGGTCGAGGCTCTCAAGCCCGACCATCCCCGCGAGGTGGATGAGTCCGGCGTCGGTAATCCCCGTCGCCCTCAGGCTCAGGTGGACGAGGGACTTCATCCCCTTGAGGGGCTTCAAACCGGCGTCGGTGACCTTGGTCCCGTGCAGATTCAGATAGGCGAGTCCCGGATGCTCCGCCAGTCGCGCCAGGCCGGCGTCGCCGACCCTCGTGCGAAGGAGGGACAGCCGCTTCAGCGGCTTGATCTTCAGGAGGGACGCCATCCCCGCGTTCGTGACGGACGTTTGGTCCAAGTACAGCAATTCCAGCGCGGGCAACCCTTCAAGATGGACCAGCCCGGCGTCCGTCAGGGGGCTCGGCTCGGGCTGCGCCACGCAGACGAACGACAAGGTTTTGAGCCTGGACATCCCCTTCAGATTGGCCAGCCCGGGGCCGCGGACCGACACATAGCCGAGGGAGAGACCATCCCCTTCAGGGCGGACAGGCCGGCGTCGGTCACCTTCGTCTCGTTGAGCGAGAGATGCGTCAGCGCGGTCATCCCCTTCAGGGCGGCCATGCCCGAGTCGCGCAGCTCGGTGCGATCGAGCGTGAGCTCCTTGAGCTTCTTCAGCGGGACCAATCGGGCGACCGCCCTGTCCGGCAGCCCGTCGGTCAGCTCCAGCTTCGTCAGCTTCGGCAGCTTGGCCAGGTGGGCGAGCCCCGGGCCGCGGATCCTGGCCGTCCGGTGGATGTCGAGCGACTCCAGGTTGACGAGCCGCGCGAGGTGTTCCAGGCCGGCGTCGTCGATCCCCTCCTCGGCATTGATCGTCAGATCTTTGAGCTCGGCCAGGTCGGTGAGGTCGGCCTTTTCGAGGTCGCGGCTGAGCGGCTTGAGGTAGTCGAGGTCGGCCTGCGTCGGGGTCGGCCCCGCGGGAGCCGCCTCGGCGCGGGGAGGCGTCCAGAAGGAGACGACGCCGTCCCCGCCCACGCTGAGGAACTGCCCGCCGGGGGATGGGGCGAGAGCGACGAAGCCCGGAGACGCCGTCTCATACGCGCTGAGGTAGCGCCCCCGCTCGACCGACCAGAACGTCAGGAACGCGCCGTCGCCACCGACGACCGCGAGCCTGCCGCCGGGCAGGAGCGCCGCCGCATGGACCCTCCCGCCGTTGTTGGGCTTGAACAGGCGGATCTGGCGGCCGCGGGCGGCGTCGAATAGCCGGAGCGATGTGTCCTCCCCGCCGCTCAGGATGCTCTTCCCGTCGGGCGAGAACGCGACGTGATTCACCACGTCGCCGTGCCCCTCGAACCGCCTCGGCTTGGCGTCGGGACGTCCGTCGACCATCCAGAGGCGGATCACATGGTCTCGGCCGGCCGCGAGGACGGCCTTGCCGTCCGGCGAGACGGCCAGCGCCGACAGCCCGACGCCCCCGGCCGAGAACCGTCGAAGTTCGCGGCCGCTTCCGACGTCCCACACGCGGACGGTCGAGTCGGCGCCGTCGCCGCACGAGGCCGCGCGTCGGCCGTCGGCGAAGAAGGCGACGCCCGTCACTGAGTCGGAGTGCCCCTCGAATTTCCTCGCCTCGGCCCCGAGCGCCGAGCCGGCCAGCATCACGCCGACCGCCGCCCACGCCCCGAGCCGACGACTCCGTCCCTTCCACGCGCTCGCATCGAACATCATTGACCGCTCCCAAGCCGCGAAGAGAAACCGGAACCTACGACTCTACCGCTCGTCCCGGCCCGCGGCCGAGGCGGCTTCGAAGAACCGCTCCATCTCGACCCGGTCGGCCTCGCCGTTCGGGATCCAGATCATGGACCTGGCCTCGCCATCATCCCCTACCTCGGCCCAGACGAGGTTGTCGCCCGACCGCGTCGGCGGGATCAGCAGGCGGCGGACCTCGTCGGCCGGCGCGTCGCCCGAGCCGGGCGGAAGAGCGAAAGTCCCGAGGGCTTCGACGCCGAGCAGGACCTTGAAGCCCCTTTTCGCCTCGCCGGTCGATCCTTCGCCGCGCCGCCGTCCACCCTTCTTCGACGCCCTCACGGACGAGCGCCCCTTCTCGCGCGGCGTCAGCCTCTTCGCCGGCATGAACTCGCGCCGCGGGCCGAAGTCGTCCTCGTCCCACTCACCGCCGACGCATTGCAAGAAACCATCTCCGAGAACGTAGCCCTCCACGAAGCCGTCGAACGTGTCGACCAACCGCCTCACGCCGTAGGTGCGCTGCAGTTCGTAGATCGCATATTCGTTCCGCGAAGGCTCCGTCACCTCCCGGGGATCCCAGCCGATGAACGTGTTGCGAACGAGACAGTTGCAGAAAATATGGAGCCGCAGGGCCCGCTCCGGATCGTTGGAATATTCACGCAGGACGTCGGGCGTCTGCGTCTCCCGATAGAGATCGTTCAACTCCTCGATGCTCGCCCGCCCCTGCGCGGGATAGCCGGGCGATACGATTTCGAACGCCCTGCACAACACCCCGGCCCCGGCTGCGAGGATGAAGCCGCGGTAGCTCTCGGGGAGTCGCAGGGCGGCCTTCGCCTCGTAGGCGTCGAGGTCCTCCGGCTTCGGTTTGGGGAGCGGCTCCGTCCCCAGCTCGACCCGCATTCGGAGCGTCTTGACGAAGTCATCCCAATCTTCCATCGGCGTCTCCCTCCTCCCAGGTCCGGCCCCGAGGCCGACGAGACTCTCCCAAGCCTTACGTGGCGCGATCGCCGGCGTCGGTGACGGACTTTCGGCTCATGGAGGGGCTTTGGGATGGGACGGCGCCCTCGAGCGTCGCCCCGTTCTATTGATTCACATCATCGTGACTTGTCGTGGTCGGCCCCCCCATAGGCAAGAGGCCGATCCCCTTCGCCATGCCGGGGTCGTCGGCGATCGCCCCGCGGACGGCCTCGAATGGGCTAGCCTCGAACCGGATCCGGCCGATGCTCGGGACGAGCAACTCGCGGTCCCCGGAGACGACGAGCCGGAGGCTGTAGCCGAGGCCGGGGGCCAGGTGCAGTTCCCCGGCCTGGCCGGCGTCGAGTTCCTTCAACCTCTCGGCCCATCGCTCGCGACTCCAGTCGAGCTCTTCGAACATCCCGAGGCTCAGGGCGCTTACCACTCGAGCCGAGCGTTCGCGGGTCAAACCGGCTCGCAACTGTCGCCCGCCTTCGCGGTACTCGGCGGTCACGTCGCGGACCTGCCGGAGGAAACCGCCGAGGTCGCGGCAGGCCTCGCGGGTCGCCTCCAGCTCCTCTCGCTCGGACGTCGCCCGTTGGGCGTCCTCTCGGTGTTGCTGGAAGCGGTATTTCCACTGGTCGTCCACCCAGAACCGGCCGAGACCGGGCGACTCGACCAGGTCGCCCGATGTGGGGCCGGCCTCGAACGGCGAGCCGCTCACGCCCGTCCGAAGGAAGGCGATCCGGAACGCCTCGCCTTGCTTCGTCGTCATGTCGAGGGCGAAGTCGCCCGGCGACGCGGGCGGGTCGCGGTCGGCCCGCTCGGCCCACTTCAGCGACCCGGCCAGGTCGGCGACTTCGCCCGGCTCGCCAGCCGTCCCCTCGAACCGCCAACCGTCCCCCACGGCCCGGTAGCGGATCGAGGCGACCTCCGCGAGCCGGGTCCGTAAGGCCCGCTCCAGCTCGGCCGACCCCTCCGGCGGTGGATTCGTCGAGAGGACGTCGACGGGGCGCCCGAGCATCCGGCCGAGCCGGTCGTTCAAGGTCCGTACGAACCGGGGCGAGACGGTGAACCGCCCGGCGTCGAAGTCGAACAGGTGCTCCGCGTCCTCGATCCGACCGCGGAACGTGCTGCCGTCCTTGCAGTCGGCGGTGAACTCGGCGACGGACGACCATTCGCGGCCGACGGGCTCCTGCCCGACGATCGCCAGGGCCTGTTGCAATTCGTCGAGCGTCGCCGGATCGGCGATCTTCGCCCAGCGGAGGCCGGGTTCCCGGCCCGCGCCGCGGTACTGGACCCGGACCGACTTGAAGCCCGCCTCCAGCGACCGACGGGACGCCCCCACGACCGGCGGCGGCGACGGTCCGAGCGGGGCGACGGGGAACTGGAGCACGTCGATGGGATGGCCTTCGGCCGCGGTCAGGCGCCGGTTCAACGCCTCCACGAAGCCGCCGCGGATCCGGACGAGTCCGCCCGACGAGGAGAGCATTGAGGGCCCCTCGAGGGCGAAGCGCGAGGACGTGCCGTCCGTCTTGTGAAAGGTCAGGAAGGCGGACGGGATGCTCCCCAGGGCGATGTCGTTTTCGATGTGGACGACCCGCAGCTCGCGCAGGAGGGAGGCGACGGCGGCCGGCTCCTCGATCACGCGGGCCTTCTCGCCCCCGTTGACGCGGACCTCGATCGCCCGGGTTCCCGCGAAAGGGTCGGCCTGCCAGGGGCGGTGGGCGGCCGCGACGCCGCCCGCCAGCAGGAGGGAGACCGCGAGCGCCGCCGCGAGGCCGACGGCGTTGCGCCCGACGCCGCATGGCGCGGGCCCGAGTCCGAGGACGCGGCGGATGCGAGCCAGGAGCGGCCCCCCCGAGGCCGCGGGCGCCAGGTTGGCCCGGCGGGGCCGCAGCCCCTCCAGGGTGAGCAGGGCGCGGGCGTAGACCTCGCGGCTCCCGCAGACGGCCACGGCCAGGTCGTCGCAGCAATGCTCGCGCTCGGCTCGGATCGCGCGGGAGGCCCACCAGGCCGCCGGGTGGTAGAAGAGCAGCGTCTCGGCGACGCATTGCAGCAGGTTGACCAGGAAGTCGTGGCGGCGGACGTGGGCCAGCTCGTGGGCGAGGATCGCCTCCCACTCGGCCGGGGTTAGTCCCGACAGGGCGCTCGCCGGGATCAGGATGGCCGGGCGGAGCCACCCGAAGACCATCGGGACCGCGGCGTCCCGCGCCTCCAGGAGTCGAACCGGCCGGCCGATCCGCAGTACCGGTCGGAGCCGCTCGACCGCCGCCGCGAGGGGCCCGACCAGGGGTCTGGCTCCGCGTTGCACCAGCCTCGTCATCCAGATCCATCCCCCCAGGAGGCGAGCCGACAGGATGACGACCCCGGCCAGCCAGGCGGCGACCAATATCGGCAAGGACGACCTGGTCGCCGCCGCAACCCTCGGTACCCATGACGAGGGCGACAGGCGGTGCAGTCCCCCTTTCTCGTCGACCGCGCCGGGGGATTCCATCGCGGAAGCCGGGGCGGCGAGGATCGACGGGGCCGGTGATGCGGCCTCGATCCTCCGCTCGCCCTCCCGCGCGAACCGGACGGCGGGCAGGATCACCATTAGCCCCAGGGCGGCGCAGGCGCACCAGTAGCGCGACGCGGCCGGGGCACGGCGTAAGGCCGCCAGGGCCGCCGCCAGGACGAGCCCAACGACCGCCCCTTCCCAGAGCGAATGGAGCAGCGCCCGCCCCAGGCGGTCGACCAACGGCGCGCCCAGCAGGCCCTCGATCGCCCCCGTCATGATCGGCCCTCTTCCAGGCGGTCGAGCAGCCGGCGGATCTCGGCTAGTTCCTCGGCCGACGCCGGCCGGGCCGCCAGGGCCTGCATGACGAGGCGTTGCGCCGAGCCGCCGAAGGCCCGGTCCATCAGATCGCCCACGAGCCGGCGTTGCGATTGCGATTCGTCGACGCGGGCCCGGTAGACGTGGGAGCGTCGCGACTCGTCGCGATCGACCAGGCCCTTCTCGGCCATCACCTGGAGGGTCTTGAGCGTGGTGGTGTAGCCGATCGGCGGATCGCGCCGCAGCGCCTCCTGGACCTCCCGGACCGTCAGCGGCCCCGAACTCCAGAGCACTCGGAGGATCTCCAGCTCGGCGCCGGTCGGCCGAGGCGCCATCCGATCATCCATCCCAGGGCCTCCTCGAGCCCGATCGCCTCGGCCTTGAAGCCTCGGGAGCGGCCCGTTGGTCGGGAAGCGAGCTTGTCACCGCTTTTATCGTACGATGACTATCGTATTTGTCAACGACTGCCGACATATTACCTTGGCGAGGAAGAAGATCTCCAACCGGCCCGAGGCGCCGGAGAGGGAGTCGGGGACCTCGTCGGTTCGACGCCTGGCCGCCCGATTCATCTCTTCGTCGAGAGCTCTCATGACCGATGACGCATGGGACGAGTTCGCCGAGGCCGTCGAGTTCCGCGTGCGCAAGCGGCCGATGAAGCGGCCGTCGGAGAGAGACCTCGACGCGTTCGAGGAGACCTTCGGATTCCGGCTTCCGCTCAGTTACCGTAGCTTCGTCAAGCAATTCGGGGCAGGGGCGCTGCGCGTCGAATTCACCGACGACAGCCTCCCTTCAGATGAGTTCTGGTTCTACGCGCCGGGCAACCCCAAGAACCGATTCAACTCCAGCTTGGATCAACACGTGGGCGACTGGAGGAAATCGCTTCCCGACGATCGTTCCGCACGGCATTTCCCAGAACCGGCGCTCGCCCGGCGCCTCGTGGTCTTCGCGTGCGACGCGCTTGGAGATCGGTATTTCGGCTGGGATCCGCAAGAGGCGACCGACGCTGACGGGTCCGACCACGCGGTCTATTGTCTTGAGAGAGACGACCCCTTGATCAAGGTGGAGCGTGTGGCCGATTCGTTCACCGACTTCGTCCTCGGCTACTGCCTCGACCGCTGCCTGAAAGAGGGGCTCCCACCACGCCGCAAGAAAGGGCTCAAGATCGAACGAACTTACTGTCGGTACTGAGCCGGCGGCCGCGGCGTCGAGGCCGCCGGTGCGACTCAAATTCCTTGCAATACGGGAGATGAACGACATGAGGAAATCCGATTTCAGGCCGCCAAGCCCGCCCACCCCCGTCGCCGATTCCTGGGCCCGAATCGAGGCCTGGCTCGGTGGGCATTTACCGGCCGTAAAGGCATCCCTCCGCCCCGGCGTTTCGCCGGCGGACCTGGCCGCGTTCGAGAAGGCCGTCGGCCAGCCGTTGCCGGAGGACGTACGGGAATCCTACCGGATCCACGACGGTCAACGCCCGATCCCAGGGGTTTGGTTCGGCGGCGTCGTCTTCGGGAACGCCGTGTGTCCCCTCCTCGATTTGACCGACTCGATGACGAGCAAGTCCGTACTGTCCGAGTGGCGGTATTGGGTCGGGACCTATGAGGATTTCAAGAAGACTCCGGGTGACCTGGCCTTGATGGGACGAGATTGTTCCTCGGTGCCCGTCGAGGCGATCCATTGCGACTACGCCAACCCCGGGTGGATCCCGCTCTATTCGGAGGAGGGCTACTCGGCCTCGTTCGGCGTCGACCTCGCCCCGGGGCCGAAGGGGGTTACCGGCCAGGTGATCAACTTCGGCCGGGACGATCGGAAGAAGTACGTCCTGGCATGGAGCTGGAAGCAGTTTCTCCACGAAGTCGCCGTCGAGCTTGAGTCGGGGAACTTCGTTCTTAACGATGACAGTGGCGTCAAGAACGGCGGTTTACTCAAGACTTTCCAACTCAAGCGGCCCGCCGTAAAGAGCTTCAGCGGCCTCTATCCTGAGTGGTCGGCGGCGAAGTCGGTCCCCAGGGACCGCTGACGCAACCCGGCAAGTTCCGATGTTATCGCCACGACCACCCTTGCAATAGGTGCCGGGCCGGGGGACGGAGCTCCGCCACGACCACCTCAGTGATCGCCTCAGGCTCCCGTGCGGCCGAGCGGTCTCGGCGCGCAAAGAAGTCGACTTTGGGGCGCTGCAACACCTGGCTTTCTGGGCGTAAAAGGCCCAACCGAGTTAACTTCTCTGCTCGCCGATCAGTAGGATTCGTTGATTTCGATCAAGCCGCCCTTCGAGGCCGACGAGCGAAACCAACGCCTCGCCGGCTATGAAGGCGAGGCGGCAGCCCAGGACGGTCGCGAGGAGGCCGGGGATCAGGAGCCAGGGGCTGGTATTCCTCAACATCGCTCGCGGGAGCAAATCCCACCGGAATGCGACATTCACGAGCATCGGCCGCGTCGCGCCGCAACGCCATGCGACCGTCGTGCATGCCACCGCCGTTGTTGCGATGACGACGTAGAGCGACTTACCGTCGATCCAGGCTGGCGTCGCCCGCGATGGGAAGCCGCTTCGGCACCGGATCCAGCAGGCCGGTCCTCCTGTACCAGGCCACCCGCCGCAGCCACTCGCCCAGGAACGCGTAGACGGCCGCCATGCCGGCGCATAGATTCAGGCTCACGACGATGAGCATCGTCGCCCTCGTCACCCGGCCGGGGGGCGGTCCGTGCGCGATCGCACCCGTCGTGAGGACGGCGAGGCCGTCGATCAGGGCGAAGGCCGCGATCGCGAGCAGGAGGCGTCCGATGGTCAGTCTCGGCCTGGGCATGGCGCCTGCGGGGGGGACTGGGGGAATCTCGACGCCAGGCACGCCCAGCAGTAATGGGCTTCGACGTATCCGCCAGACGGCAGACGCTCCGTCACCTTCGTCGTCACCGCTTCCGCCCGGCAGTCCTGGCACTCCATGGCCCCGCCTCCCTCGCCTTGGCCCACGTCGCAACGCTGCGTCATCGTGCATGCTCCTTGGATCTCGTCGATCCCAACGCAGAGGATCGAGACCCCGCCGGCTCCGCTCGTCCCGCTCGGCGTTAGGAAGACGCCGTCGTCCAGCCTCAGGTTTGGACGACGTGGGTGACGACCCCCGCCAGGCTGCCGTTGCGGGTCAGGCCAAGGAAGAGCCGGGGATAAACGCTCGGAGTGAACTTCATGCCCGCCTCATCTTTGCGTGTTTTGAGCACGAGGGCGTCGAGTTGGTCGAAGTCGCCGATCGCCACGTACGCCGCGTCCACGAATTCCGGCTGGTCGTGGAACCAGCGCAGCAGATTCCGCCAGACGTCGAGGAAAGCCTCGATCGCGCGAGCCCGGTCCTTGCCGTACGCCGACTCCCTGGCGCACATGCGCACCTGGGACCACCACTTCGCGTTCTCGGACAGCGGCTGGACGTCGATCGTGGCCGGTGGGTAGATCGTCCCGCCGAACCGCTCGTGGATCAGGCGCTCGTCGATCCGGGCCGGGCGCGGGTCGTCGCGGTTCGCGGCGATGGAGAAGGCGTCGAACGGCATGTGGCCCTCGGTCCCGAGCCCGCCGTCGACCTTGCCGCGGAGCAGGTCGCGGGCCTCGTCGGCGAGCCGCCGGCAGAGCGCCAACTCAGCCGGGGCGACGTCGTGGCGGACGACGTCCCCCTCGCGGGCGATGCGGCCGCTGCCGTAGACGACCGTCTTGAGCGAGAGGACCTGGCGGATCCATTCCTCCCCGCTCGCCGCGTAGTTCGCGAACGAGTCGCCGAGCGTCGTGAAGGGCTTGAACGGCTCGAGCCGCGTGGGGTCGGGCTCGAACTGCGTGAGCGACTCCGGCGGCGACCAGTCCCAACTCCTCCGACAGGACGGGCACGTGAGCGCGAGCGGCCCCCGGAGCGTCGGGACGCGGAGCCGGCGGGCGCAACCGGGACAGGTTTCGATGATCGAATCCATTTGACGTCCATCTTCAGACCGGATGGTCCGGTTCGAGCGGCGGATCGGCGACGAAAGGAATGCGCGAAGCGGACGAAAGGCTCAGGGAGTCTCGGCGCTCGGATCCGCTCGTCGGATACGATAATACCATGGTGCGATGCCGCCCCTGGGGCTGCCGGCGCACGGCGGCCGCGGCGCGTCGGGAGGCCGTTCGATGGGCGTCCGGAAAGTTGAGGCGATCGTCCGAGGGGAGAGCCAGCGGCTCGACTTCCTGTCGCTGCTCTTCGTTCCCTTCGGCCTCGTTTTGGGCGTAAGCTCCGCGATCGTCGTGGGGCCCTTCGCCGTCCTCCTGCTGTCGACGTACACAACCTGGCGTCGTTGGCGATTCCGCCGGTCTATGCGGAAGCAGGGGCGGCTCGTCGCCTGGAGGGACCTGGAACGGCGACTCATGGACGGCGAAGGGACGATGATCGAGGAGGTCGACCTCAAGGGCGCAGAGCGCGTGTGGTGGACGCCGGACGCCGTAGCCTCGCTGGGGAGGCTTCCCTCCTCGTATCGAGAGGTCGGCGACGTGCTCGACGGCGCGCCGCACGCGTTCAACGACTGGTGCCTGGCGGAGTATCTCGATCCCGAGCGAGGCCGGGCGACGACGACTGCGGTCCCGCTCCGCGCCGTGCGGAGCGGCGAGTTGGCCGAGCGTTTCCCCCGGTCTCGATGGGTGAAGGTGGTCCGCCGCATCTTCCCGCCCTCCGTAGACGATTCCCAGCCTGGACGATGATCGGCCGCCGCGGGTTAGATGATCGCCCAGGGACGCGTGGCAAGCCGGCCGCGGCCGCATCGAGGGCAGTCGTCGTCGTCCCCGTTCGGTGGCCGGGGCTTCCAGGGCCACGCGAAGACGCGGTCGCCGATGACGGGGTAGAACCGCCGGCCGCCGCACGACTCGCAAGGCGGGGCGTCCGCGCCGAGCACGCCGGACTTCGGGACGGCGTCCGCGGGGATGAAGTTGAGGGCACCGCAGCCCAGGCAGACGCCGGCCAGCTCGACGACGACGGCCGACGTCCGGACGATCTCCCCCCACGTCCGCCCCGTCTCCCGTTCGACGGAGTCGGGCCGGAACGGCAGCGGGAGATAGAGGCGTCGACCTTCGGGGCCGAGCACGAAGGCCCGCGCCGGCATCGCGAGCAGGCCGAAGTCGCACGCGTCGCACGAGATCGAATAGACCCCCGGAGAGGGCCGCCTGGTGAACCTTCGGGTCATCCGAGGCCCCTCCCTGAGCGTTCCCAGCCGTCGAAGTCTTCCCATGGCGATCCCACCCGCGGGATCATCGGGTTTTCGCTCCCGTGGTGCGAGTCGGCCTGCACGAACTCCCCGCCGCAACGGTCGCAGGCGTAGAGGGCGAAGTTCGGCGGCGGGTTGCGGCGGTACCAGTTGACCATGCGGAGCCGTTCCCCGCAGGCGGGGCAGCGCTTCCGGCATTGCGACAGGATGACCGCGGCCACGATCGCAGCGCCCACCATCGCCGCAAGGACGGCCAGGACGATCGCCAGGAATACCCAGTCCATCGCCATCATGTCAGCGCTCGGCCTTGCTGCCGGAGACGCTGGCGTTCGGCAGCGCCTTCTGGAGCTGCTCCAGGCCCCTCTCGCTGACCTTGGCCTGGTGGAGGCTGAGGCTCTCCAATCCGATCAGCGCCTTCAACTGGGGCAAGGCCCTGTCCGAGACCTTGGTCCGGCTGAGATCGAGGCTGGCGAGCTTCGGCAGCTTGGCGAGATGGAAGAGGCCGGGGCCGGTGATCCCGGCGTTGCCGCTGAGGTCCAGGTTCTCCAGGCCGTCCAGGCCCTCGAACGCGGCGAGGCCTGCGTCGGTCGGCGTGGGGAAGGCGTCGGGCGATTTCTGCACCTCGACCTCGCCCCGGAACGCCCGCCATCCTCGATCTTCCGTCACTTCGACTTGCCCAGGGTGACAGATTTGAGACGCCAGCGTCATCCTCATCCCCCCGGGACGTGAAGCGGCGGCCTCGGACGATTCTCCCTGCCGTGCCTGCCTCAGAGCATGACTGAGACCGAATCCGACGCGAGGTAGAGCAACGCGAGGCCAGTCGCACACGCCACGGCCACCGCCAGATCCCGACGACGCCACTCGTTCCGCAACGCGGCCTCGCTCCCCACGCCTGTCATCACGATGATGATCAAAAAGAACAGGGCGTCGGCGGCCGCGGCCGGGATTCCGACGACGTGCTCCAGCCGGCTCATCTCCCTGGACGGGTCGTAGATCCGGAACGAGCCCTTGCCGCGATCGGCCATCTTGGGGTCGTCGGACTCCCAGAAGTCGGCGCGGTAGGCGGCGGGCCAGCCGAAGTATCGCTCCAGCTCGAACCCCGGCGGCTTCGGGGGCATTCGCGGCCCGACGCGGGTCGAGGCCCCACGGCAGCCCGCCGAACTTGTCGACCAAGGATTCCTGCGGCGCCCGCCTCGGGCCGAACTCCGCGAGGGGTTCGTAGTATCGCATCGCGCCCACCGCCTTTTCACCGAAGCCCAGGCTGTTAAGTTCCCCGGTAAAGGTCACCTTTTTTGTCCCGCTATTTGTCATCCAATTTGCCTGAATGCCGTGCCAACCTTCAGAAATTGCATGCGATCATGCTTTCTGTCAATAGATGTTTTTCTTTCGGGCGAGCAGCATTATGCGCTTGCAAGTGGTAGGCGGGCCGTAGATGATGCGGTGACACTTGTGACTGTGCTTCCGACTTGAGCCACATGCGAGGAGCGACCGTGACCGATTATCGCCAGCTTCTTGCATGCTCCAATGACGAGTTGGCCCGGGTCGACCCGCTGGTGATGAACCTGCTGGTGGCCAAGAGCATCCCCAGCCTGACCGACCTCGACATCGCCCGCTATCAGAAGATGGCCGACCAGTGGGCTGAGGACGTGCGACGGCGGCTGCCGGGGGCGGAGAAGGTGTTCTGGCGGTCGCCCCAGGACTGGAAGAACGACGTCAACTTCTTCCGGCTCGGCGTGCTGTGCGGCTACCTGGAGCATGAGGCGGGAATCGCCTATAACGAGGACCAGCGGAACGCCACGGCGGTCTACTACACCGACCCATCGGACCTGTTCCTCAATGGCGTGATGGACACGCGGCGGGGCACCTGCGGCAACATGGCGGCGTTGCACGTGGCCATCGGTCGGCGTCTGGGGTGGCCGGTGTCGCTGGCGTGCGTCCGCTCGCATTTCATCTGCCGGTACGACGACGGCGAGGTGACGCACAATATCGAGGCGACGCAGGCGGGCTATGGCGGATTCAAGTCGGACCCGGACGCATACCTGATCGAGCATTACGAGTTGCCGCCGAAGGCGATCGGCAGCGGTTCGGACCTGCGGGCGGTGAATCCCCGCGAGATGCTGGGCATCTTCCTGGGCTTCCGAGGTCGGCACATGCGGGACACGGGCCACTGGGACGAGGCGGAGCGGGATTACTTGCTGGCCCGGCACCTATTTCCGTCGAACCGGAAGCTGTATGTTGACGCGATGGGTGTGGCGGTCGATCGGAGTGTCCGGCTGTTCGAGCCGGACGAGTTGGGGTCGCCCCAGAGCTTGGCAAGTTGGCTGAACACGCAGTATCGGGTTGCTCGTCCGATGGCGAGGGTCAAGGCGAAGGATTTCCCGTTCCAAAATGTGTCCTACACGGCATCGGTATGAGCATCCGAGGAGGAACGACCATGTTTGGCATACGGGCGATTGGGCAGGGTGAGAAGACAGGGTTACAATACGGTAGGTCGAGGTGGTCCAGTCCAAACGCGGGCGTATTCCAGACGAGTGAACCCATCGGCTTTAAGGGGGGCGACGAAAATTTGTATAGATATGTAGCAAACGATCCAGTCTCTTTGACTGATCCTTCTGGATTGGAGATTCCACCTCGCGGTGGTTATCCAAACCCGCCGGAGAATCCTCCGCCACCTGGTTATATCAATCCAGATTATAGATTCAGGCTTCTCGCTCGCAAAAATGGCGTCCCCGACGCATGGATTGATTATTTGATGGGTGAAATTTCAAATACGGGTGTTTGGATTTTTGCCCCAAATCATTGCCAGCGATATGCTACCGCTCTTTCGAATAATATTGATAAGGGGGCAGCCGGGGGAGCCAATGGGGGAATTATAAACATCACAATTACTGCGTGGGACACAGGAGCAACGATCTGGCCACGCCATTCAGCAGTTGAAGTCACTTTCAAAGACGGTACGGTTGCCTACATCGACAATGGAGCCATGCAGTATTTTTTCGTAAACGATCATTACGACGAATGGTCTCATTTTTTTATGCCAAGCGAAGTTCCTCCATCCTGGAAGCCTAGCGGAGGCACTTCTAACGCGCCTACTACTAAATGACATGGAATTTCATCCGCTCCGCCATATCTCGATGCTGCTGGACAACGCTCAAGGAGCGGCACCGTGGTCTTAGGGGGCCGGAGCTGAAGTTCGAGAGAACCGGAATGGACAATCGCGGAGAAACTTTTCTCCGACCCGACAAGTCCGGGGCCCCTGATTAGCGAATGGGTACGCAGCATCGAAAGAAGATGAGTTGGACTTTCATAGGGGCGCTCGCGGGTCTCGGAGTCGGGTTGCTAGCGCTTCCTATAATGATGGATGAATTTACCGTTTTTTTCTGGTTATTTTCAGGTCTCGTCTTGGGAGGTGGTCTCGGTTTTATGCGCGATCTCTTGAGACGCAAAAAGGCGTCCCGGAACGAATTAGGAAAAAGCGATTGTAATTAGCTGTTACTGTTAATGGCTCATTTAAGTCATGAGTCAGTCAAACTGCTATCTTTCATCAGCTATTTGTTATCGACTTTTGACCGGCCAAGAGCTTCTGCCCGTCTGGACGCAGGTTCCCCTTGGGATCAACGTGGCGATAGAGCGTCTGCCGGGTGGGTGATGCCCAACTCCGAGCACAGTACGGCTACCTTGGTATCGCGGCTGGCCATCGCCGCCATCGCCAGGCGGAGCTTGGCGGCGATCATGGTGTAGGGCCGGCCGCCGTTGCGGCCACAGGCGCGGGCGGCGGCCATGCCGGCCTTGGTCCGCTCGATGATCAGTTCCCGCTCGAACTCGGCCAGAGCGGCAAAGATGCCGAAGACCAGCTTACCGCTGGGAGACGTGGTGTCGATGCTGGCCCCGTGGCCGGACAGCACCTTGAAACCAATGCCCCGCGCCGTCAGGTCATGCACCGCGTTGACCAGGTGCCGCAGGTCGCGGCCGAGCCGGTCGAGCTTCCACACCACCAGCGTATCGCCCTCACGCAACGCCTTGAGGCAGGCGGCCAGGCCGGGCCGGTCATCGCGCTTGCCGGAAGCGGCATCTTCATAGATGTGTCCAGCATCGACCCTGGCGGCGAGCAGGGCGTCACGTTGCAGGTCGATCACCTGGCTGCCGTCCGCCTTGCTCACCCGCATGTACCCGACCAGCATTCCCGTCCCCCAACTTATTAACGCATTAACCCATTTCGGTTGTCACTTAACCGGTCGGTTAAGTGACAACGGGCTTGCGGTCACGCCGACGTCCCAAACTCGTCACTTATCCTGTCACATTATCTTGGTTCTGTAAGCCATTACGTTGGTTGATTGAGCGACAAACGGTTACGCGGTTCCGATCACCAGGCTTTCACGTGCCGCTTCCACCACCGGAACCGTCACCTTCTCCAGCGTGTTGATCTCCAGCACACGGCCGATCTGGGTCAGCAGACGATGGAGCAGCCGGAAATTCCCGCCAGTGAGACGTGACGACGACCGGCGACGTGTAGAAGACGACGGCGCTCCCTTTGACCTGCTCCAGCGTGACCGTGCCGCCAGGCGAATCGGGCCGGTAGCGCTCGACCGTATCCCGGTTGGCATAGTGGCGGGCGGAGAGCGTCTTGCCGACGCCCGGCGGCCCGTAGCATAGACCGATGTATTGATATCGCCGGCAGGCGTCGCAAAATTCCTGAAAGCGACGATGCTGCTTGGTCTCGATGAAGCCTTGGCCCGTGAGGTCACTCGTCACAGGCATACCGCTTCAGCTTAACCGGCGGGGGAACGGCCCCCGGCGAGGCTTCCTCCGGCTGCTTCTCTTCGGCATCCCACCGCTTGGCGTCGATCAGGGAATCGACCACCTGCCTTCGATCAACAAGCGTCTGGCGGAGTTCACGGCGGCGGCGATTCCGGCCACTCACGATATCGCGCAAGGGGACAGTCGTGCCGGCTAGTTCCTGGCACACCCCCCGGCAGAGGAATCGCCCCTGATGGAATACCCGCACCTCCGCCACGTCGCGCGGGTCGTAACGCAGCAGGACCTCCTCGCCGACATAGGCGGCGAGAGTCGGGTCGATGTAGCGCATCCCCATGAACCGGATGCCGTCCTGATGCACCCGCCACGTCCTAGCGACGGTGAGCAGCAACAAGTCGAGCCGCTCCAGTGAATCCGGCATCTGGGGGAGGAAGCCGCCCGCCTCCCAGCGGGCCTGCGGTGCCTGGCCGGTCGTGCTGTGCGGCGTGACCAGGTATTCCCGGATCAGGTAGTTTTCGATCTCGCCGGCCAGGGCGGTTTGCGTCAGCACGGCGGCCCGGTCCGCTTGCGTGCGGGAATAGCCGGGCAGCCGCGACAGGAGCACCTGAGCGAGCGAATCGAAGAACCGCTCAATCTTCCCCCGCCCGCGCGGGCGGGCCATGGTGGAGTTGATCAGGCGGATTTTCAGGTCGGCTGATACCTGTTCGAGATGCCGGGATGTGAAGTCGCTGCCGTGATCGGAATAGAGCACCTGCGGGATGCCGCAGACGTGCCAGCCCGCTTGTGGCTTCCTCCAGATCGCCTGCCGCAATGCCAAAGCCGTCTGAATCGATGACGGGGCCGCCAGCGACAGGCAAAAGCCCGCCACCGCCCGGCTATAGTCGTCGAGGATGATCGTCAGCCAGGGGCGGCGTGCCGTACCGTCACCGTCCTTGATGAGGATGTCGAGTTCGGTGTGATCGGCCTGCCAGATGGCGTTGGGTGCGGTCGCCTCATGACGGTGAACCAGGTCGAAGGAATCGCTATACGCCTTGGACCCTTCGTGAGCCAGCGTTAGCAGGGCCGGCTCCAGTTCGCCGACCACGGCGCGGACCACCTTATAGCTCGGTGGCTTCTGACCCAATTTCCTCGCGGCGCCGGCCACCTCGCGGTGGATGGTCGCCGTCGGCATCTCCTGGGCTTACGCAACGCCAGCCCCTGGATGAGCCTGACGGAGGGGAGCCGCCAGCTTCCTCTTATCCTTGTCGTTCCGCTCCCTGCGGGCCAGGCCAACCAAGCCTTCCCGGCGGTAGCGATCGACCCAGCGGCGTGCGGTGCGGAGGACGAGCCCTTGATCCTGGGCGATCTGCGTCAGCGGGACGCCATCTTCCAGGAAGGGACGGATGATTTGGAACCGCGCGAGGGCACACGACCGGGCCTCGCCAGTCAGGCCAGTCAAGGAGGCAAGGCCGGATTTCGGATCCGTTGACGCTTGCGACATGAGCGTCCACGATACGGCTCGGGTTTCGACCGGTCAACGGCATAGGGTGACAAATAGCAGGGCAAGAACGGTGACATTTACCGGGGAACTTAACAGCCCAGGCGGGAAGTTCGACGTCGCTCCCATCGCCCTAAACCTGGAACATGAGCCGCGCCCGACCCGACGCATCGTTCACGACAACCGTCTGCGTGCAGGGGTCCATCACGGCGCCGCCCTCCGGCCCTCGCACGTCGAAGTGCACGAACCATCGATCGTGGGCCGATCCCGGCGTCGGATCGTCGGAAGCCGGTCGGAACTCGATCCCGAGGATCGGCGGCGGCGGTTGATTCTTGCGACGAATGAAGCGGCCGGCGATGGCCGCGGCTTCTTCCTGCGTCAACCTCGGCATGGCTCCTCCTCCGGCGGTTCGGACGGACGGTCTTGAACCACCACACACGAACTCCGTCGCCGGCCGCCTCGCTCCCGCCCGTCCGGTCGCCCGGTCGCCAGCCACCACAGTAGGCCGATCGTGGGGGCGACGAGGGCGAAGAAGACGATCATCATCCAGGAGCCGCCCAGGGAGACGACCAGCCGCTGAGCCTCTTGGGAAACGAGAGGCTTCCGCCCCGGCACCCGGAAAGTCGCAGCGTGGTACTTCAACTGCGTCGAATCGTCCACGGCGGTCACCCTCCTGTCATTTGAGGCGGCCCGACGTCCGCTTGAGCGCCGAAGTCGGATCGGTTCCAATGCGTCCCAATGCGCATCCTCGACATGCTTGGTTTCGACGAATCCTGTGATTTCGATAACGAATATGGAGACCGATCGATGGCGGGACGGGAAGTTGCAGGTCGCGTGCCTCGGCTCGATCGGCGTTCCTGGCTGATTGCGGCGGCCCTCGGCCTGGCCGGCGCGACGACGGCGCGCTCGGACGATCCGTCGCTGACGCCTGACGAGTCGAAGGCGCGAGACGAGGTCATGGCGCGGGCGAAGGAGGTCGGTCTCGACCGGGTCAAGCTCCATACGTCCCCGAGATTCCTCGCGGTGAGCGACGCGTCGGAGGCGTTCACCAAGCAGGCGCTGACCATCTGCGAGGACCTCCTGACCGACTACCTGGAGTATTTCCAGGGCCGCAAGTTCGCGGTGCGGCCGCCTTCGCGCCGGATGACGCTCGTCGTCCTGGCCTCGCCGAAGGAGCAGATCCGCTTCCTCGGCGACGACGATAAGCCGGACGACGCCGACCCCGTGTTCGATCCCGACGCCAACCGCCTCGTCTTCTTCGACCTTCGAGCAGGCGGCGGAGCGTATCGTACCAATCGAGAGCGGGGCAACACGGTGACTCTCTGCCATGAAGCGAGCCTACTAATCTTCGAGAACACCGGCCTCCTCGACCCCGACGCGGACGTCCCGCTCGCGATCAAGGAAGGACTCGCCGATCTCTTCGAGAACCGCCCGCCGGTCGGCCGCTGGAAGGCCGGCGCGCCGAACGCAGGGAAGATCGTCCGCCTCTATCGCAGGAAGGACGTCCCGTGGATCCCGATCGATCGGCTGCTGGCCGACGAGAAACCCTTCGACGATCCCGAGCGGTTTCGCGACGCCGAGGCCGAGAGCTGGGTGTTGATCGACCTCCTCGTCCGGTCGCCCCAGCGACTTGCCGGGTTCCAGCGCTATCTCGCCGCCGTCAACGTCCGCGAGCCGGGTTCGCGGCTCGACCTCGCCCGCAAGCACCTCGGCGACCTCGCGGCACTCGACCGGGAGGCCCGGTCCATGGCGAGTAAGTGGCGGGACTTCTTCGAGAAGGCCCCCGAGTTCAAGAAGCTGCGTCGCTGACGGCTCCTTCGGTCTCGCGTGTTGTGAACGAGGTCGGGGGGCGATCGGGGAGGAGACGGACGCGTGCGCGAATGGGACGTCGACGGCGAGTGGGAAGGCGACCGAGCGATAGCCTTTCGACTTGACGATCTCCATCGGCGAGCAGACGGAGCCCCGGATCGAGCCCTCCGACGACCGCCACAGCAGGCCGATGCCGGCGACGTGGATGACGGCCCGGAACGGCAGCCGCCCCGCGCCGGTCTCGGCCGCCTCGCCGAGCGGGATCGGCCCCGCCCGGGCCAGCTCCCGGAACGGGGCGAGGCCCGCCCGCCGCTTGATCGCGCACGAGACGCCCTGGCCACCACGGGATGACGTTGCGATTCCAGGGGTGGACGACGACCTCGACGTCTTGGTCGAGCAGGGTGCCCTCGACGACGATCGGTTCCAGAGAACTCACGTCCAGTCGGCCTCCCAGTTTTTCAAGCAGCCCCCGGGCTCGCTGTATCCGGGCGGCTCGACTTGCGTGTTCACGGGGTGCCAGACCAGCTTGCCCGCCTCCCGCGCCCGAGCGAGCCGGGCGAGCCACTCGGCGAAGCTTGGCGCGAGGACCCGGCGGGGCCCCATCTCGTGATCGAAGAGGATGATCTGCCCGACCGTCCCGCCCGGCGCGGGGTCGAGGTCGACCATGACGCCGTCGCCGCTGTTGTCGACGATCTTGGCCCGCATGAGGCTCCACCAGGTCGGCTTGATCGGCCCGGAGAGGTCGTGCGGCGCGACGTCCGCGCCCGACTCTCCGGGCCTGGGCGTGGTCGAATGCTCGCCGAGGAGGAATTCCAGGCTGAGGAATTCGCCGTAGTGCAGCAGCGACGAGCCGTCCAGTCCGTTGTGCATGCGGTAGAACGCATGCACGTCCTCCGGCAGTCGCAGGCCCATCTCGGCCTCCGCGACCTGGATGAGCTCCTCGTCGATCCCCGGCGCGAGCCGCAGCGTGCCCGGTGGCGTATTCGCTTCGTACCTCGCCACGATCCGCCCCCAGTGGGCGGCGACCTCGTCATCCATCGCCGCTCGTCCTCTCGTTGTACGACGCAACATCGTCGGATACGCCCGCAGCTTCCTCGATCGCGACGAGCGCGCGCTGGAAGGGCTCTTTCGCGGGCCGGCGGACGCCGAGCAGGTCCACGTACTCGCCCTCGGCCCGCGCCAGCTCGCGCCGGAGGGCCGGTATCGCCGTCCAGGCTTCCGGACCCAACTGGGCGAGGAACTCGGCCGCCCAGCGGCGATGCGATTCGTTAGGGCCGTCCAGCTCGTCGAGCAGGAGCCTGAGGTCGCCCGTGAATTCGAGCCGCCAGGCGGGCAGGCTCCCTTCGACGACGCCGACGGCCTCGACGAACAACAGCTTCCGGGGGACCGGACGCAGGCACGACTCCTTGTATTCGCCCTCGGCCTGATCGCGCTTGCGGCGCAGGGCCGGCAGGGCGGCCGCGGCGGCGGGGCCCATCCTCCCCAGGCAGTACGCGGCCCATCGCCCCGCGCGCTCGTTCGGATCGTCCAGCGCGGCGGCCAGCACCGCTACGGACGGGCCGGCCTCGCCCGTGATCCGCCAGAGGATCCGCGCGGCCTGCATCCGGCCCCAGACTCCCTCGCCCGCCAGCGCATGGGCCAGGATCGGGACGGCCTCGCGGGCCGGCGGACCGATCGCCTCCAGGGCCGAGACGGCGGTGGAGTAGTTGCGTCCCTCCGCCCTCAGGGCGTCCATCAGCGCGGGCAGGACCGCGGGCGAAGACGTCCCGATCCGACCGAGCGCCTTGTCCACGTCGCCGTTCCAGTCCGGGTCGCCCGCGAAGACGTCCAGCAAAATCTCGACCGCCTCCGGGTCGCGTGCGAGATGCCACAGAGCCTCGGCGAACCGGACGTGTTTCCAGATCAGCAGGCGATTGGAAGGGTCGAACCCGCGGAGCAACTCCCGGAGCATCGGGACGGCCGCCGCGCCCGCCGGCCCCATCCGGCCGAGCGCCTCGGCGGCCTTGGCCCGGATCTGCCAGTTGCGGTTGCCCAGCCCCTCGATCAGGACCGACGCGGCGGGCGCGGCGTCCGCCCCGTAGTTCATCAGGAGGTTGATCTCGTAGTTCAGCCACATCTCGGCGTCGTAGTGGCTGGGCTCGCCGTCGGCGAACTCGCGGCGCAGCAGGTCCGCGAGGATCGGGACGGCGCGATCGGCGGCGAGGCCCCGGGTCGCCAGCCACTCGGCGGCCTCCTGTCGACGGGATTCCTCCGGTTCGTCGAGGATCCGAAGCCACCCAGCCGCATCGTCCGGCCAGCCGGCCTTTCGATCACGCCCCGCAGTCCCCGCGTCCTCGTCGCTCATCGTGCGTCCTCGGGCCGGATGGGTTCGAAGTAGTAGTCCTCGTCGCGATGGAGCCATTCCTCCCAGAGCCGGGGGACGAAGTCCAGCACCTGCCCGCGCGTGAACGTCACGCCGCTCGCCGGGTCGTCCTCGAACACCACCGGGGCCTCGTCCTCGTCGGAGTCGGGCGCGAAGAGGACCTCCTCGCGATTCTCGTTCAGGTACTTGAGCACTCCGAACATATTCAGCCGAAGCAGCCAGGGGCCGGGCCCGTCGAGCAGGCCGCGAAGCTCCTCAGGGGTGGCCCAGCTCCGCCGCCGGGCCGCGGCGTATAACCGCTCGGCCTCGGCCCGCTCCGCGGCGTCCTCGGGGCGCCACATCACCGCCGTCACGTCTTCGTCGCCGCGGCGCTCGTTCCAGACCATGACCGAGCGGTCGTCGGACCATGTCGGGGGCATGACCAGGCGGCAGACCGGCTCGGGCCCGTCGGAGTCGGCGCGGGCCGGGTTGGCGGACAGGTTGAAGCGGCCCAGCTCCATCGAGCCCATCATCACCAGCGTCTCGACTGTCGGCACCGGAGGCTCCGCTTCCTCGTCGTCGGGCTCGCTGGTGCCGGGCGGTCGGAACGGGATCCGCCCCCGGGCGTCGGCGACCCGCTTCCAGCGCTTCTGGATCTCGCGGACCTTCGCAAGCTCGGGCTCCGAGAGGGGCCGGGGCCGGAAGAAGGACGCCAGCCAGCCGAACAGTCCGGGCTTCGGAGGGCCGAGGCGGATCGATTCGTCGAAGCGCCGCAGCAGCTCCGCCTCGTCCGCGCCCAGGGCGAGGACGCGGTTCACGCAGACGCAGGAACGGATGGGCTCGCCGCAGAACGGGCAGGGCTCGCGCCCGCAGAGGAATCGGTGCAGCTCGCCCTCCTCCGCGTCGCATTCGGGGCACGTCGGCCTTTCGAGCAGGCCGAAATCCGTGACCAGGCAGGCGACTTCGCCCAGGGCGTCGAAGCCCCAGTAGGAAGCGTATGCGCCGTCGCCGAAGCCCGAGGGGAACGCGACGACGTTCAGCCCGGCGTCCGCATCGACCGCATCCTCCCGCCAGAAGGTTTCGGCCCGCATACCGAACAGCCCGGGGAAGACGTCTCGAAGATACGCCCGGTCGCGGCAGCGGGCCTCGAGCGTTTCGACGGTTCGCGCGTCCGCGAAGCAGCTTATCCCCGTGTCCACCCCGTGTGCGGGAGACTCCCCGTCCTCGAACGTCGCCGGATCGTCGTCGGCCCGGAACGCGGGCTCGAACCGCGCCGGCCGTCTCTCCGTGATCATCAGCGCGGCGAGGGCCACCCGACGTCCGCCGGCCGGGAAAAGGGCCACGCACACCCGCACCGGATACCGCCCCGGAGGGACCGCCCGCGCCAAGTGCGCGAGCGTGAAGCCGCCCTGCATCCGGTCCGGGTCGCAGGCGACGATTCGGCCCGTCGGGAGGTTCAGCTCGCCGGCGTCGAACGCCTCCACCACGATCGTCCCGTCCGACCCGTCGATCCGCGTCTCGCCTTCGAGCGCCTCGATCGCCTTCCGTGGATTCATGAGACCTTCCCGAAAAGGAGACGCTCCCAGGCGACGCGTCCCGGACCGTTCACGGCTGGAAGACTCGCTTCTTGTTGAGGCGGGGGGAATTCAGGTCCGCCTCGTCGGCGTCCGGCTTGTAGATCTGATTCGTCGAGTGCTCGCGCCGCAGATCCAGGTCGAGGACGAACTTCATGAATCCTCGAAACGTGTCGGCCACCTTCACGACCCCCTCGAGCCGATACCAGGCGTACACCGCGAACTCGGGGCCCGCGGGGTCGGTGGCTTCCTCGGGATCCCAGCCGAACGTGTCGCCCAGCCCGTTCCAGGCGAATTCGACGATCCTCTGGGCCTGCTCGTCCAGGTGCCTCGGCGGGTCTTCCCGGAATTGTCGGTTCCGCTCGATCGAGTTCATCAATTCATAGGCGGGGTTGGCGCAGTAAGGGGCCCGGATGAACATCTCGCGGATTTTGGATCCGCTTCCGACCAGCAGGCAGCCCGGCCCGAAGACCTGGAGGTAGCCGCGGTACCCCGCTGGGAGCAGGACGCCGGCCTCGGACTCGAAACGGTCCTGCGACTCGGCACTCGTCGGCTGGGCCGAACTCCCGAAACGGGAGTCGACCTTGAAGGTCTTGAAGAACGCCCGCCAGGGTTCGAGATCAGGATTCGACTCCGACATGATCATCGCCTCCTTCCACACGACCTGATTCGCACATGCGCCGTGGATTCCCAGGGCCATCCCAGAACTGGAGCGACGAGTCAGGCTCCGGATAAACTTTCTCCGCAAACATGCCCACCCGTCGCTGAGGTGGCGTCACGAGGACGATCGGTGACGGATCTCGTGAAACAAGGCCCGCGGGAGCGACCCGCCGGCTTGAAGAGCCGACTCGAGACGTTCCCCCACATCACATGAGATCCACTACATGGATCAAATGTCCACTGATTCGGCTTACAAACTGTAATCGGTGAGATCGAGTCGGGAAAGGGGAAACCCCTCGCCCATCCGCCTCCCGAGGACGGCTCGGGGATGCGTTCCCCGATCGGAAGCCCGGAGGCGGATCGGCCGGGCTCCTGGAACGGGAGATCGGAGGTCGAGCCTCGCCGACTTCAATCCAGGATCGTCAGCCCTCAGTCGATGCCGTCCCAGTACAGACGGGGCTTGGAGCCCCCTTTGCGAAATCCCGTGCAGCTTCGGGCCGCCTTTCGTCGGCACCACATCCGCCGGCGTCGTCCGTTCGATATCGAAGATAGTGCCGATCCGCGTCAGGTAGAAAAGTGACTTCAGGCCGTCGCTCAGCCGATTGATGCCGTGCTCATTCCCTTCCGGCGCCGGCCCGAATACTGCTTCGACCTGGGTGAGTCATTCCTCGAACCCTCGACGGCCCGGAACGCGGCGTTCAGGTCGGCAGACGCCTTCTCCGCGCCTTCGCTAACCTCGAGCGACCAGTCCACTGCACTGAACACCGGCCACGAACGAGATCAGGACCGATACGGCCGATCACTCGCGCAGAGAGCGGGCGGCAGCCGATTCCGACGCAGCGATAGTTGGATACAATAAGCCAACAGATCTTCACTCAATTCATAATAAAATAATGTGCGAGAGTACATCCGACCTGAGAGGCCGTACGGGGGGGCGAGTCGTAGGTGAGGGACACGGCGGCAGTGTTGGGACTGGAGTCGAGCTTGCAGCCAAGAGGGAGACCGCGGAAGGATTCCAATTGCGCAAATGCAAATGAGGAGAGGTTTGCGCGTTCCTCGGACGTGGGGTCCGATTAACAAAAAGACCCGTTGCGATGGAGCCATCGCAACGGGCTTTGGAGTGGAGGCGGCGGGAATTGCACCCGCGTCCCGAGATCCGTCTGTGAGGGCATCTACGTGTGTAGCCGATTCTTTGATTGTCGGCCTAGGATCCCCCATCGGCAGGGTATCTTTCGGCTTATCCCATCATGAGTTTAGCTCGAGCCGCAACGGGCGGTTTGGCTTGAGCGATCCCGCTTTAGCGTCTTCGTGCGAGGCTCGCGGGAAAAGACCCGCAACGAAGCCGTTTCTGCTCTTTAGGCAGCCATACGGAGAGAGGGAGTCCTCTCGGCAGATAAAGTTTGGTCGGCTTTTTACGAGGCCTGCTGACCAACCTCGACACGCCACCTTTCACTTCAGCAATCCGGTCGATCCTGGTTCGCCCCCGAATTGAGAAAGAGTGGAGAGCTTTCGCTCCCACGGGGACATTATCCCTACCCTTGAAGACGCGTCAAGGGAGGGTTTGGTTCGGAAAAAAATTAGCCGCGGCCGCGGACGGCGCGGTCGATGTCGCGCTTGGCGTCTTGCTTCTTGAGTGCTTCACGCTTGTCGTAGAGCTTGCGTCCACGCGCCACGCTGATTTCAACCTTGGCCATGCCCTCCTTGAAGTAGATCTTGAGCGGAACGATTGTCAGGCCCCGCTCCGAGGCTTTGGCGATCAGCTTGTCGATTTCCTTGCGGTGGAGCAGCAACTTACGAGGGCGCTTGGGTTTATGGTTCATCCGGTTGGCTTGGAGATACTCCGGGATGTCGCAACCGTAGAGCCAGACCTCCTCGTTTTCGATCCCCGCGTACGCCTCCTCGAGACTCGCCTTGCCCGTGCGGAGGCTCTTGACCTCGGTGCCCGTGAGGACGATCCCGGCCTCGACCGACTCGAGCAAATCGAACTCAAACCGGGCGCGCCGGTTCCGCGCGACGATCAGGAACGAATCGTCCTCCGCCTTCTTCCCTTTTGCCTTACTACCGCTCTTGGCCATAGCCTCGGTCCCTCGACTCGCCGGTCTGCGTGCCTCGCATGAATGAATTATAAAGGTGCGCCTGACGGAACGACAGGCGAGGTGAACGCCGTTCTCGGTTCACCGGCCGTCACGCGAGGCGAGGCACGCAGCCAGGATCTCTTTCACGCAATTATCAAGCGAATCCAAGGGGGCCTCCAGGATAGGAGTGCTTCCCAAGAATGAGTGCATGCCCCACTCTGGAGAACCGCGAGCGTGACTCCGGCGATATCCTGGAGGCGCGACGACGAAGGTGGGTTCGAGAACGTCGCGCCGTTTGGCGAGAAACTGTGACCGATCCGGCTCAGTCAGGTGCGAAGAATCGAAGTTGGCATCGAACCAAAAGTTCGTGATCAGCCACGTTTGATTGATATCGAAGTCAATCGCCGCCAAACGCCCGCGATCAAGGGCGAGGCTTTGCAGTTCGACTCGTTTCTTGGGGCTCAGCTCGGCCAACTCCTCGGGGTCTTCTGGCGGGGGCAGGAACACGCCTGAAGGAGCAGTTCCGCACACGATCACTCTGGTAGTGAGGAGGCTACAGATCGCCGGTATCAGGTTCTCAGGAAATTGTTGGCGCGGATCGTGAAGGGCGAAGCAACCCGGGCGTCGGTCGATGTTCGCCAGGAGTTCGCTGACGGTCCTGCCGGTGAGAGGGTCGACGGCCTCGGGAGCGACCTCAGATAAGGGGGCGAGGACGAAACGGCGGAAGGGCATTCGCGGGTGAGGGACGATCAACCCCTCAGAATATCCTCCGTAGACACGGTTGTGGACACGGCCGGTATCTATGATCCGGTCGCCGTAAAGTAGGAGGTCCAGGTCGAGCGATCGCGTTCCCCAGCGCACTGTTCGGACACGCCCGGCTTCCTGCTCGATGCGCTGAAGTTCGTGTAACAGATCGAGGGGGTCGAGATCAGTCGAAAGCGAAGCGGCCGCGTTACGGAACGTCGCCTGACCAGGAGGGCCTCCGACTGCGGCCGTTCCGTGATAAGTGCTGACTTTTTCGAGCGTGGTCTCGGGAATGGCCGCCAGCGCAGCGACGGCCGAATCGAGATGGGCCTCGCGGTCACCGAGATTGCTGCCCAGAGCAATTAAAGCGAGTGTGCTCATGGCAGCTAAGCCGAGCGAAAGCTCGGCTCCTCCTCGTGTTTCGAAAACACGTTAGAGTGAAAGTTTGCCGATGCGTTCGATGGCTTCCAGCAGTCGCGGGGTCTCGACGGTCAGCGCCACTCGAATATAGCCGTCGGTGGTGTGACCGAAACCGAGGCCGGGGGTCGTGACGACGTTGGCTTCGTCGAGCAGGCGGCCGCAGAGCTCGGTTGAGGTATATCCCTTGGGGCAGGGGATCCAGACGTAGAAGGTGGCCTCGGGTGCAGTGACTTCCCAGCCGATCTTCTTGAGGCCGGCGACGAACGCGTCACGTCGTTCCTTGTACAAGGCACGGATCGGTGGGGTCAGGGTGTTGTATTCATCGAGAGCCGTTTTGGCCGCAAATTGGATCGCGGTGAAGATGCCGGAATCCGAGTTGGCCTTCACCTGACCGAGCGCGGCGATCTGGGGCGCTCCGCCGATCGCGAAACCGACGCGCCAGCCGGTCATGTTGAAGGTCTTCGAGAGGCTGTGGAACTCGATCGCGACGTCCTTGGCCCCGGGAATTTGCAGAATGCTCGGGGCAGGGCGGTCGAAGTACATTTCGTTGTAAGCCGCGTCTTGCGCGATCACAAGATTATGCGTCTTGGCCAGGTCGACAACCTTCTCGAAGAAGGCCAGGTCGGCCGTGCCACCGGTCGGGTTGTTCGGGTAATTGAGGAACATCAATCGAGCCCGGGTGAAAACGTCGACCGGGATCGCCTCGATGTCGGGGAGGAAGCCCAGACGTGGCTCCAAGGGCATCGTATAAACGTCGGCCCCGGCGAACATGCTGCTCGAACGATAGACCGGGTAGCAGGGGTCAGGGACAAGACTGATATCACCCGGATTGAGAACGGCCAGAGGGAAGTGCGCGATCCCCTCCTTGGAACCGATCAGAGGAAGAATCTCGGAATTCGGGTCGACGTCAATGCCGTATCGCGCCTTGCAGAATGCGGCGATCGACTGGCGAAGTTCCGGGGCTCCCTGGTCGAGGGCGTACTGGTGGAAGGCCGGATTTTCCACATGCTTCTGGAGGCTGCTGATGATCGTTTCAGGCGTGGGGCGGTCGGGGTCGCCGACGCCCAGGTTGATCACGTCGCGACCCGCGGCGATCGCCGCTTTTTTCTTCTTGTCGATCTCGGCGAACAGGTAGGGAGGGAGCTTCTGGAGCCGTTCGGACTTCACGAATGACGTCGACATCGATGTTCCTGGAGAAAAAAGCGATCAAACCCGACCGCGAATCAATACCATTGAAAGGAATGCATGTTCGTAAAGTGGGCACGGCCCACCAATCCTTACTCAAAGACTCATGAGTCCTTCGTAGAAGATTGGTGGGCGATGCCCACCCCACAAAATCAAGGTCTGACGAGCGATGCCCACCCTACGGCTTAGGCCATAGCGGCTTCAGGGATGTTGTCGTTGGCGTAGACGTTCTGAACGTCCTCGTTTTCTTCGAGAAGATCACGCAGCTTGAGCATGCGTTTACCGTTCTCGAGGTCGAGATCGACTGAGTTGGTGGGAATGTAGCTGGTCTCCGCGCTCTCGGTGGCGACCTTCTGGGATTCAAGGGCCTTGCGTACCGACTCGAAGACTTTGGGGTCGCAGGTGACCTCGAAGTAATCGTCGACGCGCTGAAGGTCATCGGCACCGGCTTCGAGAGCCACCTCCATGAGGCGGTCTTCGGCAACGGTCTTGGCCTCGATGACGAACAGCCCCTTGAAGTTGAAGAGGTAGCTCACGCAGCCGGTCGCGCCAAGGTTGCCCCCGCAGACCTCGAAGATCTTGCGCAACTCACTGGCGGTTCGGTTGCGGTTATCGGTGAGAGCGTCGCAAAGGACGGCCACGCCACCGGGACCGTACCCCTCGTAAGTCACTTCTTCGTAGCTTTCCGCGCCCAGCTCACCGGTGCCCTTCTTGATCGAGCGTTCGATGTTGTCTTTGGGGCAGCTATACGATCGAGCTTTATCGATGGCATATCGAAGCTTGAGGTTGGCGTCGGGATCACCCCCGCCGTTCTTCGCGGCGACGAAGATGGCGCGACAGAGCTTGCTGAAGAGCTTGCCTCGCTTTGCGTCGACGACTCCCTTGCGGTGTGCGATGTTCGCCGAATGGGAATGGCCTGCCATGTTGCTGCAAAACTCCCTGCGTTTCTCGGATCGATTGTGCGTCCCAACTCTTGTGAAGGGCGCACACACTCGCCGACACTCCGGCCGGAAATCACGCCCAATCGGCGCCAAGCAATAATCTTAACATCTTGCCACTCCAAGGTGGAGAGGGTTTAGGAGTTGCGGCTCGCTCCCTGCACTCGTAGGTCATTCCACTGGGGCTTAGGATCGGATCATCCCGAAACCCGAGGGAACTAGCTTCAGGGGGAGTTCCCGTCGGCCGGTTTCGGGGTAGGGGGTAGCTTACCCAGCGACTCGAGCTTCTTGCGAATCTCCGGCAAACGTTTGTCGTTGGGAATCGATTTTGTGGCTGCCTTCTCGGCCTCTTCCCAGGCTGCTTTGGCCTTGGCGTTCTCTTGGAGCCGGAAGTAGACATCTCCCAGGTGCTCGTGAATGGTGGCATCGCCTCCGCTGTTCAAACTCTTGACCGCCTTCTCCAGGGGGACGACGGCCTCGCGGAACTTGCCTCGCTTGTAGAGCACCCAGCCCAGGCTGTCGAGATACGCGCTTTCATCAGGCTTTTCTTCAAGCGCCTTGCGGATCATCCCTTCGGCGCGGTCGAGATTTTTGCCCTGATCGGCGTAGAGATACCCGAGGTCGTTATTGACCCCCGGATCATCGGGCTGAAGCTGGAAGAGAACCTCGAGTTCGGATTCTCCCTTGCCGTAGTCGCCGAGATTGACATAAGCCACCGAGAGGCTCGAGTGCGCGATCTGGAAGATTTCGTCGTTATTCGGGAAGCGTTCCAGAAGGCTCTTTAGGTAGGTGATTGCCTCTTCGTTGCGGCCGAATTGGACGAGAAGCGAGGCGTAGAGACGGTTGCAGTTCGGGTTGGCCGGATCGTTCTTGAGGACGGCTTTGATGGTCTCGAAGCCTTTGTCGAGCTTGCCGGAAAGGAGAAGGCACCAGCCGAGGACGATCTGACCCTCAACGTTTTGGGGGTCGATCTTGAGAGCGTCTCGAAGGACGGCAATGGCCTCGTCGTACTTCGCTGCGCGGCGACGGTAGTCCCCCAGGACGATGAGTGTTCGGGGATTACGTTCGTCAGGAAAGCGCTTGATCATCTCGTCGATGGTGGCTGCGGCTTCATCGAATTTGTGCAGCTCTTCGCCAAGATTATGAGCGATTTCGCGGTAGATCTGCGGGTTGGGATCCTGTTTCAGAAGGAGGCGCAAGATCGGCATCAGCTTATCCGGCTTGCCAGTCTCCTTGGCAACGATCTTGAGAATATCGATTCCGACCCGGTCGAGCCGGGGAGGCGTGGCCTCGAGCATCTTGTAACCGGCGTCGAGCAGCGATTCCGCAAGGCTCGGATCCTTGACGACCGCCTCGAGCTGTTTCTTGACGGCCTCGAAAGCGCGCTGATTGGTCAGGGCCTCGGTGAAGACTTTGAGGAGATCCTCGGACTTCTTTCGCTTGAGGAGGGAAGCCGCGAGCGCTGCATAGCCTTCGGGGGTCGGCTGGGCTTCGAGGAGTGACTTATAAATAGATTCAGCTTTGTCAACCTGGCCGATCTTGTGGTAGTGGTCGGCCAGAGCGTACTGGAGCGGTAAGTTCTTGGAGTCGAGCTTGGCCGCCTGTTCGAGACGCGTCGTGATCTCATCTTCGCGGTGGAGCTTGGTGAGAATCTTCTCGAGCAGCTCGTAACCTTCGGGTCCTTGCGGTTGCCGTTTGATAAAGTGATCGACGAGCTGGAGGGCATCCTCTCCCTTGCCGACTTGCAACAAGGTTTCTGCGAGACTCAACGGTAGTTGAGGATGTTCTTCGTTGTAGACGAGACCACGTTGGAATGCTTTGATGGCGAGTTCGTATTGCTTCGTTTTGGCGAAGGCCTTGCCGAACTCGAGGTAAGCGTCGGCCGGTTCATCTCCGAGGATGCGCGCCTGATCGAGGGGAGAGAGCCGATTGGCGGCTTTCTCATCAAGGGCGTCGACCACCTGGGCGAAGGCTTCCGCGGCTTTTTCTTCACGACCGAGTCGTTCCGAGTAGAGTCGCCCCAATTCATAAAGTGCGAGGAGTCGACCGGAGGAATGCGGGTCGAGGCGAGGGTTTTCGAGAACCTCTTTGAGGAGCGTTTCGATCGCCGGAAAATCGGATTTCCGCGCGTAGTGGGTCACGAGGCGAGCGATCGTGTCGGTATCGCCGGGTTCGGTGGACAGAACGCGCTTCGCGTACCTGAGACCGTCCTCGGTTTTCCCTCTCATGAAGCTAAGCCGGCTCAATCGTTTGAGGATTGGGACCGAGTCGGGTTCGAGCTTCAATCCGGCTTCGAGCAGCTCCATGGCTTCGGACCAAGCCCGCTGGTCTTCCAAGGCTCGGGCGGTGCTGAAGTCACGGAGGGCGTCGATTTCGCGCTGATCTTCGACGGAGCGAGGATTCTTGGGAACGAACCGGCCTGGGGCATCTTCCCCGGGCAAGGCGTAATTCTCGGGTTCAGAATCGTTGGACTTGGCATCTCTCGGCTTGGAATCGGCAGCCGGTTTTGCGTCGGCGGGAGGGTCGGCCCACGTCGACGTGGGAAAGAGCAGAATCCCGGTCGCCCACGACAAAGCGAGCACCCTCGAACGAAGCAACCCGACCATGAGTGCGTCTCCACGGCATCACGCCGGAAATTGACGTTGGGCGGTAGCCCGGTCCACGCATTCCGACAGCCGACGGGCCGTTTTCCCCTACCTTGAAACCGGCCCCCCGATTGGCAAAAAAACTAGAATCATCGTATCACGAGGCGAGGACTTATGCCAAGGCCGGGACGCGTCGATCGGAAGGGAAAAAGGGACCTCCGAACGCCGTTGAGAGTGCTCGGCGATCGCGTCGGCACGTGGTCTCCGAATCCCTGGAAGCCTCGCGAGCGAGCCGAGGAACAAGCCAGTGCTTTTATGGGCTGGGGTCACTTGGCGCCGGTGGATTTACCCTTGCTCGCCTTTTGAGGGGCCGAGGGGTCTTTGGGGACTGCCGAGGGGTCTTTGGGGACTGCCGTGGGGTCTTTTACGACTTTGGTGGCCGCGGTCGGTTTCGCGGACAGTTTGGGATCTTTGGTTTCCTTGGCTGGCTTGGCTGCGAGTGGCTTGGTCGTTTGCCCGTCCTCCAATCGTTGGAGGCCGGTCGGGCAGATCTGGCGCAGCTCGCAGTTGGGGCAATCGGGTTCCCCATCCACGCAGGTGTCGTTCGCGAGTTCCTCGAGCAATTCGAGAAATTCGGCGGCCCGGTTCTTGGGGACGGCACGTTCCAGGACGCCGCGGAGGGTGGGAAGATCGGAATCCGTCTCCACCATTCCCAGGCGATCTAAGACCCGACGCAGGGACGCGTCGATCGGGATGGCATGCCCTCCCAGCGCATTTTGAACCACGGTTGCCAGGACGTAGTCGGACGTCAAAGCCTCATACTCTTGCAGGAGCTTCATCGACTCCTTGAGAGGCTTCTTGGCGAGCGCCTCGAGCGTGAATCCATAGGTTTTTTCGAAGAGTTGACGAAGAAAACGACGAAGTCGATAGGCTCGCTCTTCCAAATTGGGGAGGCTCCCCAGAGAACCTTGGATTTCTTCAAGCGAGCTGACGCGCACTTCGTTCCAGTCGAAGAAGTTATCTTTGAAGCGAGAGAGTGCCTGGAGGGCCTGTTCACGCGTGCCGTCCTCGTGGCAAATCCCGAGGACCACGGCTTCAAGGATCGTCAACTTCGGCGTGCTGCGCTCCGGTTTTAGCTTATAGCGCTTCTTGAGATGGGTAAGGACTTCGTTTAGGAACTGAGCTTTGCTTTGTGTGGCCATGGCTGTCGAAATTCGGGTCGAGAGAGAGTATGAGAATGAGCCCGGGCGACGGAGTGGGCCGCAAACGAGGCCCCGCGATTCTCAACGATCGGTGAGCAATGATTCCCCCGAGGGAGAATCATCGGAATCGACGCTCGACTCCTCTGCGACATCGTGAGGGGCCGCAACACCCTGGCGATCGGCGGCGATCACCGTATCGATTAGTTTGGAGATTTCGATCGATTTCTTCACGCTGTCATCCTTCTTGAAGCTCAGGATCGGCGTAAAACGCGTTTGGAGCCGAGCCGCGACCCGTGATTGAAGGAACCCAGCAGCGTGACGAAGACCCGCGAGAGAACGATCTTGTTCCGTCGGCGTGCCCATAATCGAGACATAGACCGTCGCATTGCGAAGATCGCTGGCAAGCTCCACCTTGAGCACTGTGACCGCCTTGATACGGGGGTCGGACAGTTCCAGGAGGATCGCCGAAGCGACGACCTCGCGAATAGCCTCGGCCAAACGCAAACTGCGATGCGAGGACATGGGAGCTTAGACCTCCGAGATGTCTTGGCTCAGGAGCTCCGCCCGAGGGTAAGCGGCCACGGCATCGGCGACGCGTTCCAAGGTCTCGAGGACTTCACGACGTCCATTTCCGACCGCGGCGATGAGCAGCGAAGCACGTTTCGGGTCGTCGTCCCCCTCGGTGCCGGCCACCGAGACGTTGAAGTGTCTATGGAGCTTGGTCATGATCGTCTGCATCCTTCGGCGCTTTTCTCGAACGGTATGGCAGTCTCCGATCCGCAATTCCAGGCGGAGGGTTGCCACGGTCATGACGGCTTGCTCGTCTTCGATGAATTTCAGGGGATGCACTTGGCGGTTCGAGCGGCGAACGGCCCTGGCCGGAACGATGCCGGTGAGGCCCTACGCCGCCCGAACGCGACCAACGATCAGAGCGTACGACGGATGACGTCGATGCGGTACGCCTCGATTACATCGTCCGTCTTCAGGTCATCAAAATTGGAGATCTTGATGCCGCACTCGAACCCTTCGCGGACTTCCTTGACGTCATCCTTGAAGCGTTTGAGCGCTTCGAGGCTGCCCTTGTAAATCTCGCGGCCCTCGCGGATCAAACGAGCCTTGGCCGATCGCTCGATGGTCCCTTGGGTTACGAAACAACCCGCGACGGTACCGATCTTCGAGATCTTGAAGGTCTGACGCACGACCGCACGGCCGAGGTGAACCTCCTTGATCTCGGGGATGAGCATACCCTCGACGGCCTTCTTGATCTCGTCGGTAACCTGGTAGATGATGTCGTATCGACGAATGTCGATCTTCTTTTCGTCGGCCAGGCTGACGGCACGATCTTCGGGGGCGACGCGGAAGCCGATAACAATCGCCTGAGAGGCGTCGGCCAAGAGGATATCGCTTTCGCTGATGCCGCCCACGCCCTTGAGCAGGATGCGGATCGGCACTTCGGCGTTCTCGAGCTTCTCGAGTTCTTTGATCAGAGCCTCGAGAGAGCCTTGGACGTCGGCCTTGAGGATCAAGTTGAGGTTCTTGACCTTCTGTTCGGCCATCTTGCTGTAGAGGTTTTCGAGCGTGACCGCTTGCCGTTCGCCCAGCGCGACGCCTCGGGTGCGGAGTCGGCGCGACTCGGCGATTTCTCGAGCGCGGGAGATATCGTCGACGACAGCGAACTTCTCACCGGCGGTCGGCACCGCGTCGAGGCCCGAGACTTCGACCGGGGTCGAAGGGGGAGCCTCGGTGACGGAGCGTCCCTTGTCGTCGAACAAGGCCCGGACGCGGCCGAAGCCGTCGCCGCAGACCAAGACATCGCCGACGTGGAGCGTGCCGTCTTGCACGAGCACCGTCGCCACCACGCCTCGCCCCTCGGAGATCGAGGCTTCGAGGCACGTGCCGGTCGCCGCTCGCTTGGGGTTCGACTTGAGTTCACACCGGAGCTCCGCGACGATCCCGAGCATTTCGAGGAGGTCGGGGATCCCCTGGCCGGTGGTCGCCGAGGTCTTGATGACCGGCGTATCGCCGCCATACTCTTCGGGGGCAAGATCCTGCTGCGAGAGTTCGCCGTAGATCTTGTTGATGTTGACGTTAGGCAAGTCGATCTTGTTGAGCGCCACGACGATGGGGACTTCAGCGGCTTTGGCGTGGGCGATGGCCTCTTGAGTTTGAGGCATCACCCCGTCATCGGCGGCGACGACGAGTACCACGATGTCGGTGACGTTGGCTCCCCGCGCCCGCATCGCGGTGAACGCCTCGTGGCCCGGCGTATCCACGAACGTGATCTGCTTGCCATCATGTTCGACCTGGTAGGCTCCGATATGCTGCGTGATGCCGCCGCTCTCGGATTGGACCACATTCGATTTTCGAATGCGGTCGAGCAAGGACGTTTTGCCGTGGTCGACGTGCCCCAGGATCGTAATGACCGGAGGCCGCGCCACGAGTTCGCCCGGATCCGAATCGGTGGCCGCGATCGCCGTGAGCAGGTCGTCCTCGGCGGTGCGCTCGTGGATCACCTCGAGCTCGACGCCGAATTCGAGGGCCAGCATGACGGCCATTTCCTCATCAAGCGTCGCGTTGATGTTCACGAGCTGTCCCAAGCTCGTCATCATGCGCTTGATCAGGTCTTGAGCGCGAATGCCGGTGGTCTCGGAGAGACTGCGTACGGTAATCGGTAGTTCGATCTCGACGTGCGACTTGCGGGTCGAAACGACGTTGGCGCGTGCCCCCCCCTTGTGGCTCTTGCGGCCCGAGCGGGAACGACGCGAGGCTTCTTCTTCCGTCTCGTTCAGAAGCGCCGCGGCAGGCATCGGGGAAGAAACCCGGCGCTCGGTGGCGCGTTCGGTCCGCTTGGCCCGGCGACCGGCGCGATCGGCTGGCGTTCCGAGTCGCGAAGCCGCTCCTTTACCCTTGCGATCATCGTCGTCGTCAGAGGCGGGGGCCACCGGCGCGACGGGAGCAGGAGCCGGTCCCGCACCGGGGCGTCTGAGGGTCGGAGAACCCGGTCCCGCACCCGGGCGAGGGGGGAATGTGCCGCCACCCTGTCCAGTTCCCGGCCGAGGTCCCTGTTGGGGCCGGCCGGGCGGTCCCCCGGGCCGCTGGTGGGCGGCTGGTGCGGGTGGGGTGTTGCCGAGTTGCCCCGACTTCCGCATCGCGATCAACTCTTCGGGAGTGTATCGCTTTTCGGGGCGTTGGGTTTTGACTTCAGGGCCGCCTCCCCCGGGACGTACGTTCGCGGGCCGACGCGCCTGGTGGGGCTGTCCCGTCGGCGAAGCCACCGGCGGCAGAGGCCGTCGGGGTCCACCGCCGCTGACCGGTTCACGACGTCCACCGTCTCCCTGCCCGCCTTGCGACTCGTCTTCCGAGCGCCTTTGCGACGAGATGACGGGGGGCGTTCCAAGCCGAGCCGGTGATTGCCGGAGACCGGCAGGGGACACGTAGTCGCTTCGCTTCAAGGGCGGTGGGGTACTGGGATTGGGGCGATAATCAGGCGGCGGAGCCGACGGACTCGCAGGGCGGACCGGGGCCCCCACATTGCCGCTCCGATGAGGCGTATGACCGGAGAGCGGGCCGCCGCCCGGTCGTGGGGGAGAGGTTAAGCCACTGGGGCGGGCCAGGGAGGGAGAAGTGCCTCCTCCGGGGCCGCCCGATGCTGGCGCCGGAGCTGATGCTGATGCTGGCGCCGGAGCGGGGGCTGCGGGCCGGACTGGGGCGGACGTTGCCGCCGGTACAACCGGCGCCGAGGGGGCCGTTGCAGGCGCGGCGGGGCGTTGTTCGGGAGCGACCGTCGCGGCCGGAGCACTCGGGGCGGGGCGCTCGGGAGTGACCGCCGAATCCGGGGCGCTCGGGGTGGTCCGTTCGGGGGCGACCGACGAGGCCGGGCCACTCGTAGCCGAGGCCGGGCCACTCGAAGCCGGGCGGGTCGTCGTGGAAGCTGTCGCGCTGATGGCGGGCGTCTCCGGGGGTCTGATATGGGACGTTGGAGGGGCCGTCGGGGACGACTGATCGCGGAGGGGCGCGGCCGGTGGTGTCGACGTCGCCGAACCATGCATCAATTGCTTGATTCGATCGACCGTCACCGGGTCTAGGCTTGCCAGGGCGCTGACTTTGACGTCAAGCCCCCAACGCTGAATTCGGTCGAGTAGCTCCTGGCTCTTTAGACCCAGTTCTTTCGCCAACTCATGGACACGCGTGGACAACGGCAACTCCTCCTGGGTGGGGCCACGACCCGGACCACTCGTCCGGGCCAGCCCGATCGATCAAGGGTAATAAACCTTGCCGACCGGTCGCCCAACACCCCAGGACCCTGAATGCTCAAGGGGGAAGTTCGACGCGGTCGGACCGCGGTGGCAGGCCCATGCGGGGCCTCATGGCTGATGCATTTCCGAATCGCTTCCCTCGGCCTGCTCGGCCGAGTTAGGTTTTGTTGGGGGCTGCGGGTGTACGCTCCCCGCGCCGGCCTCAATCTGTTTTGGCGAACTCCCGGATTCTACCGCGTCCGTGACAATTCGCAAAGTTTCGTCCTGATCCTCGTTGCTCGGAGCGGACGTGACCTCGTGATCGTGCTGCTTGGCCAACGGCTCTTCGGCAAGTGCCAGATCGCGGATCTCATCCGACTCTGACGAGGCTGTCAAGTCCGCCTCATCGCCATTGGCCACGGATCCCTCGTCTTCGGGGGACAAAGCCCCGTTCGCCGATCCGGGATCCGCCCCCTCGTTCCCGAAGAGGTCGTCAAGTGTCGGGCGGTTATTCCGCCCCGCTCGGGCTTCCGCCCCATCGCCGCTACTGGCTTCCTCCGTCGACTCCGTTGTCGCCGGAGCAGCGGGCCGAGCACCCTTACGCCGAGGCATTTCCTCGGCTTGCTCCTCGGCCAAGGTCTCGGCTCGCCCCACGATCTCAACGGCCTGGTCTTCGGTCAGGCCCTCGATGGTGTTGACCAGGTCCGAGATTTCCATCACCGAGAGGTCGTCGTAACTCAAGATTCCCTGTTCAACCAATTTCTCGGCGAGCTCGGTATCGACCCCTTCGATCTTGATGAAGGCCGCGACAGCCTTCTCGATCAATTCGTCGAGTTCCTCGCTCGTCATGATCTCGATATCCCAGCCCACCAACTTCGAGGCGAGCCGGACATTCTGACCACGCCGCCCGATCGCCAGAGAGAGTTGATCCTCTCGCACGAGCACGATGGCTCGCCCGAGGAGTTGGCAGAGCATCACTTCGTCGATCTCAGCCGGTTGGAGCGCGTTGGGGATCAAGACCTGGAGCGACTCGTTCCATCGTACGATGTCGATTCGCTCACCGCCTAGCTCGTCGACGATGTTCTTGATCCGGGTACCGCGGACACCCACGCAGGCTCCCACCGCGTCGACCTTGGAATCGATCGAGGTCACGGCGACCTTGGAACGATAGCCTGCCTCGCGTGCCAGAGCTCGGATGGAGATGATCTGATCGGCGATTTCCGGAATCTCGAGTTCGAAAAGCCGTCGCACGAAGTCAGGATGGGTACGACTGAGGATGATCTTGACGCGTTGCCCCACCTTCCGCACGTCGAGAATGACGGCACGGATACGTTCGTTGGGATGGTGACTCTCGCCGGGGATCTGCTCGCTCCGAGGAAGCAGAGCGTCAGTCTTTCCCAAATTGACCGTGACGGCGCCCCCTTCGAAGCGTTGCACGGTTCCCGTGATCAAGTCACCACGCTGATCCTCGAATTCCTCGAAAAGGCTATCCCGCTCGGCTTCGCGGATCTTCTGGATGATGACCTGCTTGGCGGTCTGGGCTGCGATGCGCCCGAGCTCGGCGGGGTCCATCCTCGTCCCGTCTTTGGTGGCTTCGATCTGGCAGGAATCGGGATCGATATTCACCACAATTTCGGAAGCGTCGGGATAGTGCTTCTTGGCAGCCGTGGCGAGCGCCGACTGAATCCCCTCGATAAGAATCTCCTTGGAGATATTCTTATCACGGTGAATGCTGTCGACGATACGAATCAGATCGACGCTCATTGAAACCTCCGAGGCGCACCTGAGCCGGAAACAACTAAACGCTGTGGTTGACCAAAAACCACGCCTTTTATGGAGGCGTGGTTCCTGTTTCAAACCGCAGCGGGCCGACCCTGGGCCACGCCTCCTTGGAAGTCTGCGATTGATCGCCGCACTGATTGGGAGCGATCTAACCGCAAGACCCATACCGTCGCGGATGTTCCATCCGCGTACGGTGCCGAGGTTTACTCTAACAAGCGGTTGACAGGAGTGTCAAGCGTCCCAACAATTGCGTGCACGGCTCTTGTGCGTGAGGGACGTTTGATGAGTTCCGATTTCCATCACGATGAAGTGCGAAAGGCCCTCGAGGCTGCAGGATGGCGTTGTACCCCTCAGCGCCTGGCCGTTTACGACTATCTCTGTGAGACCGAGCACCACCCCACGGCCGAGGAGGTCTTTCAGAGCGTCCGCTTTCAGGTCCCGAAGATCAGCTTGGCCACCATCTACAAGGCACTCGAGGCCTTAGTGTCGAGCGGGCTGGCGACCAAGCTCACCGCCGGGGACGGCTCGGCGCGCTACGATGCGCGAAGCGAACAACATTACCACCTCCGGTGTCTTCGATCCGGTGCGGTTCGGGATCTCCCCACTCCGTTCGATCCGGGCCTGATCGACCGTCTCGACCCGGCCCTGACGCAACATTTGCGTGATCAGGGATTTCACGTAACCGGCTACCGACTTGAACTCGTCGGCTTCTTTGATCCGAATCAAGAGCCGATACCAAGGGGCGAGGGATCGCTCGAACGATGAGTAATGCCTCCGTTCTTCCCGGTTCACTCGTCGACACGCACGCGCATCTCGACGATGCTCGGCTCAAGGCCGACCTGGAAGGGGTCCTCTTCCGAGCCCGCGAGGCGGGTGTCGCCCAGATCGTCGCGATCGGCACCGCGGCCGACGACAGTGAAGCCGTGGCCGAACTCGCGCAACGCCGAAGCGGGATCTTTGCCGCCGTCGGCCTTCATCCCAACGACCTGACCGAATGCCGCCCAGGGGACTGGGATCGCATCCAAGCGTTAACAAACAAGGAGGGTGTCGTCGCCATTGGCGAGACCGGGCTCGACCGCTACCGCGACAACACCCCGTTCGACCTTCAGGTCGAATGGTTCGACCGGCATCTGGAACTCGCGTTCGCCTGCGACCTTCCCGTCGTGATCCACTGTCGAAACAGCGAATCCGACATTCTGGAGCGTCTCGAGCGTCTCGGCCGTCCGACGCGCGGGATTCTTCATTCGTTCACGGGAAACTGGGAGCAAGCGCGTGCGTTTCTCGAGTTGGGACTTCATTTATCCTTTGCCGGAATGGTGACCTTCGAGAACAAGTCGCTCAACGCCCTACGTGAAGTCACCGTCCGCGTCCCCGCGGATCGCATCCTGGTCGAAACCGATAGCCCTTATTTAAGTCCACATCCTTACCGAGGGCAAAGCAACGAACCGCAACGTGTGGCGACGACCGCGGCGGCTTTGGCCGCACTGCGTGGCGTCTCGCTCGCGGAATTCGCGATGATGACTACGAACAACGCACGACGGCTCTTTCGTATACCTGAGAACCATCGGCTCTGAGGGATGTTTGGAAGGGACGGACACCCATCGTGTCTTACGCAAAACGCATCTTTGGCAAAGATTCACAGAAACCCTGCCAATCGTCGGGTATATTCTTTGCAGGTAAGCTTCGTACGAAGTGAGGGATATGACGACGAAGCGATTCCTCTCAATTTTCCGCATTATGAAGATGAGCCTTGACGTTTCGAGCTCATCGAGCCGTAGTCTTCAGGGATTGCCCGCTTAAAATTCCAAGCGGGCACGAAGCAGCGGAGGTCTTGACGATGAACGATTGGGCCCCCATAAAAGCAGTGTTAGTGCTCGGTCCTATTGCGGGACTCTTGATCCTGGGATTGATCATCACGCTCCGGAGCGGTGTCAAGAGCCTCTCCACCCATCAGGGCTTCGAGCGTTTCCTGGGCAATCTCTCGCACGTGTTGCTCCGTGTCGTTGGCTACTTGGTGGGCATCTTCGCCCTACAACGGATCATCGGAGCTCCGTTCGGCACGTCTTGGTAACGTCATCAACGTGCCAGATTCGATCGCCATCCATCATCCGCGATCGAGGTAACCGGGTAGCCCGGTCCTCTCGTGACGACACGATTGGGCCTTTGGCCTGCGAGGAACGAGGTCTGGGGATCATTCATCAGGATCACCCGACTCTCGTGTCCCTCGATGGCCGTCAGACGCCGCGAGCGGCGGGATCCCAAAGGATCTTGTGCTGCTGAAGCTGAAGCCGAATCGGCAATCGGGCTTCGAGAATCCAGGCGGCGAGATCGGTTGGACTGAGTTGACTGTGCACCGCGCTAAAGAGCACGGGGCAACGTTCAAGGAGCGCACGTTCCCGGACTTGTTGGACGGCCCAATCGAAGTCGGCACGGTCACACAAGACGAATTTCACTTCGTCGATTGGTTTGAGCCGTCCCACGTTACTCCAGACATTGGCCGCCACCTCGCCCGATCCCGGAGTCTTGAGGTCGAGGATAATGCGGACCCTGGGATCGACGGGGCCGGTATCCACGGCACCGCTGGTCTCGAGAAGAACTGTCCGTCCTGCATCGGCAAGCGACGACATGAGCGGAAGGACCTCGGGCTGGAGCAACGGCTCGCCCCCGGTCACTTCGACCAAGAGATCACCCAGGTCCAGCACCCGAGCAATCACCTCGTCCAACGAGAATGACTGTCCGTGGCTGAATGCGTAAGGAGTATCGCAATAGCGACAGCGCAGGTGGCAAGCGGTCAGGCGGATAAAAATGCAAGGTAGTCCCGCAAAAGTCGACTCACCTTGGAGACTACGGTAGATCTCATGAATCAAGAGAGTCCCCGCGGGTCGACCTTCGAGGGGACGAAGCCGCCTCTTCAGAAGATCGGGATCGATCATGCCGAGCTCTGGCGGGGCGGTCACCGCGTCTTGGGTGTTTTCATCACGTAATCGCGGCAGAGGCATCGTATTTCCGGCCAACAGTGAATTTCCCATCTCGGGACGTTGTTCTCTCATCGATTGTCAGGAGCGGAAGGAAGAACGATCCGGTTCACCCTCGCGGCCTCATCTTTGACGAACGTCACGTCAAGAAAGGGATCCGCAGAAATCCGCTGAAAGCGAACGCCGCCTTGCGCATCAATCAGGAAAGTGCCGTGGAGCGGTTGCGTTTCAAAGTCATCAAACGCACGAAAGGCTCGAAAAACCTCGAGCTTGGGGTCAGCCAAAAGGGGCATCGGAAACTTGACGCCGTCCTTATTTTCTTTCAAGGCCTTCGTGGCTTCGGCGTCGTCGGTACTGATCGCCACCAGTTCGGTGTTCAGCTTCTGAAACTCGGACAACTCCGTGCCGAAGACTTGCAGTTGTTGCATGCAATGAGCACATTGGCCGCCGAGAAAGAAGAGCACGACGACGTTCTTACCGCGATGCTCGGAGAGCGTCCACGGATTCCCGTCCGTATCGGTTCGGGAAAAGTCTTCCGTAGCGTACGGGCTCCAGGTAAGCGGCCCGAGTGGAATCAGGGACGGGCGATCGGCCGAGCTCTCCGCGCTTGACGACTCCGCAGACGAGGCGTTGGGCCAGGGCGTGTCTTTCCAGGCGGAAACAATCGGCGCAAGCCGCTGGAGGACTGGTAAGTCGCGATCAGCCGACTTGAGGTAGGGGACTAATTTGGCATAAGCATCACGGGATCCTGGCTCGTTGCCTGTTGCGTGCAGGATTTCGACGAGGGCCGCCAACGGGGCAAATTGATTTTCTTGGGATTCAACGGCCTTCTTAGCCAGACTCTCGGCAAATCCAAAGTTACGCGCGACGAGATGAGCTCGAGCCAGGGCTTCGGGGCGCATCGCGGTCACCTTGGCGAACCGCTCGAAAGCGTCCGAAACCTCCCCTCGGGCGAGTCGCTGATAACCTTCGAGCTCACACAATGCCTCCCGAGTCAGGGGACTGGCTTGATCATACGGGAATTGGAGGTCTCTGCCTCTGCCCTCGTTCTTTTGACTCGACTTGAGTTCCTCGGCGGCCAACGCTTTGAGCGTTCGAATCTGTTCCTCGAGCTTGCCTTGATCCCCCTTGGCCGCATAAGCGACTCCCAAGGCATGGGCGCGTTCACGACGTTCGAGAGGGATGTCGGACCAGTCGAGCTTGCCTGAGGTCGCCGCGGCGATCAGGTCATCCCACAACTCGTACCGGCTCAAGACCTCGGTCCAGCGAGCTCGCCCGCTGCGCTGGGCGGATCCACCATCGTTCTTACCATTCTTCTCGGGATCGCGCGGTTGCTCGACCAGGTTGCGTGCCACCTCGATGGCTTGACGGGCACGGCCCAGGTGGCTCAGACTTGTGGCGAGCCATTGGTTGTTATGTGCGTAGTTGTGGATTTCAAAGGGCATGACCCGGTCGCGAGTCATAGCGGCATGATCGACCCGAGCCGAGCCCTCCTGCTGGTAGGCGGCATCGGCGTAACGCTTGAGACCGGTGTAGGTGTGACCGGGCATGTGCCAAGCGTGGGCGATGCCGGGAGCGGTGGCTGCATAGACGTCTGCTGACTTCTCGGCGCGAATCGGCTTCACACCATCCCATAAGTGGATACGATAATGATGAGCCCCGGGATGCATGGGTTCCCGATCCAAAACGGAGCCCAGGACGGAATCGACGGCCTGGCGGCTCCCGATCCCATCAGAGCCGGCATTTTGCCAGGTCACCATGGCCATCCAGGCGCGCGCGTTCAGATCGCCAGGATATTCCTGAACGATGGTTTCGAGGCCGAGCAGGTGGTTTCTTTTCCGTAACTTTGCATCGACTCCCTCCTTGTAGAGGGCTTCAAGTGATTCGAGGTAGAGCTTCTCTCGACCGGAGAGCTTGGAGTCTCGTTTTCTCGCTTCTTTCAAAAAACCTCGGGCTCGCTTCTCGTTGTTCACGTTGGCCATAGCCATGCCCCAGTAGGCCATGGCCAGTTCAGGGTCGAGCATGGCCGCTTGTCGGAACGAGCGCTCGGCTTCAAGGTAGTAATACGAGTGGAGCTGAGCGACCCCCTGTTCGACAAACGCCTGAGCTTCCGGGTTCGAGGTCGTCACGTGAAAGTGGACCCGGCCCATGCCTGGGAGCAAGGTGGCATGCTGCCGGGGACCGTCATTAAAGGCCTCTCCATGGATCGAGTGGCCGGCGGCGGGGATGGCGGGGTTCGCCTCGGTTGCTGACGCGGTGGGCCGACTCGGCTCGTCCCCAAACGAGTGCGTTGCACGTAATCCAGCCAAAGTCAGTATGACAACCCCGGACCAGTGCACTCTCATCGACGGCACTCCGCGGTGAGTGAAAACGAGTGAGGGAATCTTTCCCGGCCGAGTATCTCTCGATCTCGAAGGCGCTTATTCTCACCGATCTCGTGCCGGATTGCGAGCCATCCCACCGCTAAAACGGGGATTCCCGACGGTTGTCGTTGCGCCTCACGAGAGGGACGTTCGATGGGGACCTAGGTCATCATTTGCTTCCGTGAGGATTATTTCTAGAGACCTTGAATCATCAAAGAAGCCTCTCATGGGGTAACCATTCCGGGAGTGGCGACAAAAGGGTAAGATGCGTGCTGACAATAATCCCAAAGCAATGCCCCTGTCCGGCTTGAGCCAAGACCTGGGTATGGTTTGCAACGAGGAGAGTCATGTCGGGGAGCGTGTTGAATCATCCCCTGGTCGGCGTGGTCATGGGGAGCAAATCAGACTGGGAGACTCTCCGCCACGCCTCGGAGCTGCTCACTGAACTCGGGATCGCTCATGAGACCAGAGTCGTCTCTGCCCACAGGACCCCGGAGCGGCTTTTTCGCTATGGCCGGGAGGCTGAGGGGCGCGGTCTCGAGGTGATCATTGCCGGAGCCGGGGGGGCCGCTCACTTGCCCGGCATGCTCGCGGCGATCACGATCTTGCCGGTCTTTGGCGTTCCTGTCGAAAGCAAGGTCTTGCGCGGGGTTGATTCCTTGCTCTCCATCGTTCAAATGCCGAAGGGGATCCCAGTCGGGACACTCGCGATTGGGCAAGCCGGGGCTGCGAACGCAGCCCTCCTGGCAGCTGCGGTACTCGCCCGGAAAAACCTGACGATTCGCGAAGCGTTGGCCCGGTATCGCGATGCTCAAACGGACTCCGTCATGGAGTCGCCCGAATGAGTGTCACTCGGCAGCCCAGCGTTCTCCACCCTCCCGCCTCGATCGCCGTGATCGGTGGCGGTCAACTCGGCCGCATGTTCCTTCAGGCCGCCCAGCGGATGGGTTTTCGCGCGGGCGTCTTGAGCGCTACAGACGATGCTCCGGGAGCGCAAGTGGCCGATTGGTCGGTCATCGCTCCTCCCGATCACCTTCCGGGATTACGGCGGCTCGCCGATCATGCCGAGGCCATCACCGTCGAATTTGAGAATGTTTCGGCCCCGGCACTGCGATGGCTGGCGCAACGGCGCCTGGTTCGCCCCGGCTGGCGGACGGTTTGGGTGAGCCAAAACCGCATACGCGAGAAGAGTTTTCTCGCCAGCAACCAGATCCCGCACGCTCCTTGGCGACCTGTACGCTCAGCGCTGGAATTGACGGCCGCGGTTGAGTCGCTTGGTCTCCCGCTCATCCTCAAGACCGCGTCATCAGGCTATGACGGTAAGGGGCAAATCCGGATCGAGCGGGCAGATGAAGCCGCCTCGGCCTGGTCAAGTCTCGGAAACGTCCCTTGCGTAGCCGAGCAATGGGTTTCCTTCCACGCCGAAGTCTCCGTCGTCGTGGCCCGCGGCCAGGATGGTTCCGCCGTCACCTATCCGGTGGGTTGGAACCGGCACGAGAGCCATATCCTCGACTCCACCCTGATGCCGGCACCGGTCGGTCCTGCGGTTTCGATGGAGGCACGGACACTGGCGCTGACCGTGGCTCAGGCTCTGGGGACGATCGGCGTCCTCACCGTGGAGTTTTTCTTGACGCAAGACGGGGGGCTCCTGGTCAATGAGCTTGCGCCCCGCCCCCACAACTCCGGGCATTTGACAATTGAAGCGGCGATCTCCAGCCAGTTTGAACAGCAAGTACGAGCGCTCTGCGGCCTTCCGCTAGGGAATTCGGATTTGGTCCGGCCGGCGGCCATGGTGAACCTTCTGGGCGATCTCTGGGCCCAGGGGGAACCGCGCTGGGAAGCGGCTCTGCGCACCGATCCCGGGGTGAAGCTTCATCTCTACGGTAAAAAAACCGCGGCTCCCGGGCGAAAAATGGGCCACATGACGGTGCTCGACTCCGATCCCCAGGCCGCGCTGGCCCGAGCATTTGCAGCACGACAGGCCTTAACTCCTGGTGGAAAGGGAACTTGCGAATGTTTCTAAAAATCTCTTTCCAAAGGTTTTTCGGCCTCCTCTAAGGGAATTCATGGTGAGATCTTGGGAACTCGAGTGACCAAGACGCTTGTTCCCGACCTCACGATCGTATTGCCTTTGACGAAAACGTGATAAACTGATATTCAGGAAGACAATCCTAAAGTCTGGGCTGTCAGGGAAGGCACCATGAAGTGAGGTTCATTTTTCCTTTCGGGAGGTTTGTTTGATTCAACGCGCAGTGGAGGATTCTTCCTCCGGGTTTCGCTTAATGGGGTTGAGCCCCCCCATGCTTCGGGCTCTACAGAAAGCCGGTTACATCACACCCTCGCCGATCCAGGCAGCGCTCATCCCCGAAGCCCTTGACGGTTACGACGTCATCGGCCAAGCCAAAACCGGTACCGGTAAGACGGCTTCTTTCGGGATCCCCATCATCGAGATGCTGGAAGCGCGCGGCCGAGGCCCCCAGGCCATTGTTTTGGCGCCTACACGCGAACTTGTTCAGCAGATCGTCGTCGAGCTTCAGAAACTTTCTGCTGGTCAAGATGTGATCATCTGCGGCATCTATGGCGGAGAGCCGATCGAACGTCAGCTCCGCGCCCTTCAGCGCGGCGTCGATATCGTGGTCGGAACGCCGGGGCGGGTCCTGGATCACATCCAGCGCCGCACGCTCCACCTGGGCGATATCTACCACGTCGTCCTGGATGAAGCCGACCGGATGCTCGACATCGGGTTCCGGCCGGATATCGAGCGGATTCTCCGCAAGGTTCCCGATCCGCACCAGACGCTGTTGCTCTCGGCCACGATCAGTGCTGATGTACGCAAACTGGCTCAACGGTATATGTTCCAACCGGTCGAGCTCAACCTCTCGAAGGATGAGCCCTCGGTCGAGTCGATCCAGCAATACTACGTGACGGTCGAAAACGACCGGAAGTTCGAACTGCTTGTACATCTGCTCAAGCGTGACGAACCGCGTCAGTGCATCGTCTTTACCAGGACCAAGCGCGGGGCCGAACGTCTCAGCGAGAAGCTTCGCGGCAAGGTATCTGGTGTTGCGTCGATCCACGGCGATCTTGCCCAGAACGTGCGCAATCGCGTCATGCAGGGATTTCGCACCGGGACGATAGCCGTTCTTATTGCGACGGACGTAGTGGGACGTGGCATCGACGTCAATGACATCAGTCACGTGATCAATTACGACGTTCCCGACGACGCCGAGAACTACGTTCACCGGATCGGCCGCACGGGCCGAATGGGTAAAGATGGACTCGCTTATATGTTCGTCTGCCCGGATCAGGGCGAACCCCTGACCGCGATTGAGAACCTGATCAACAAGACGATTCCGACTCTTGAACTTGAGGGTTTCGAGGCATATCGCCGTCAACCCAAGCATGAAACGGCGTTTCGCGAACTCTACAGTACGACGAGAACGCGCAGCTTCGCTCAGCGCTGAGTCTCTGAGGTTGAGATCTGCCGCGAAGCGGCGTCCCTTGCCTCGATGGATTTAAGTCCAAAGCACTTGATCGGTGGATGAGGCAGAATCTGTAAGCGAGAGGAGAGGCAGTAGCGGCCGCCCAGGCTCAAGAAGCCGCGGTCCCGTCTGCCTCTCTTGGCATTTGGGCTTCCTGGTTCTTTCCCTTGCCCGGTTTTCGCCGACGATCCAGGTCCTGGAAGAAGGCGAGTGCCGTACTCACCAAACCATTGAGCTCGGCCCCATCACCCGCGAAGAGGGCTCGATCACATCGGGCGACAATCTCTTCCGCTCGCTTTTCGAAGGAACGGTCCTCGCCAAGCTGGGCGATCCCCTCCCGCGCCTCAGGCGGCGTAAGAGCCCCCGTCGGCCTCCCGGTGGTTCGATTCAGATACTCGATCAGCCCTTCGGAGATGAATCGCGCGGCTTCGCTCGGGTCTGAGGCCTTCGTAATTCGCCCGCGGATTGAAGTGGTGAGCCGCCGGAGCGCGCGATCGTTGCGCTTTGCGACAAGAGTCCGACGGACTCGGGGCCAGAGGATTCCTATAAAAAGAATCCCAAGCGTCACAGGAATTAAAATCATCCACGAGATTCCTCGGCGCACCGTTTCCTCGGGGAGCCGGTAATCCAACGTGTTGGGATCCAATTTCGGGACGTCTCGAACGGTAACTCGGAGTCCGGGAGTCGCTTTCGTGATGAACCGATGGCTTATGGGATCAAATGAGGCCAGAGAAACGGGGGGTAGCCTGAACTCCCCCGAGCGTTGAGCACGAACCCGATAGCGAAAGATCCGTGATGCCTGATCTTCCGCAAACTCAACAGGGAGAGCTTGTACTCTCAGGCCCAGTGACTGGTTTTCGAACCGCTTGAGAACGGGTTGCCGAATCATTCCCCGAGCCCCTGGCCCCTTCACCTCGATCCGGTACTCAAACGTTTGTCCTAGAAGTAGACGGGATGGCTCAACGCCCGCGTTCAATGTAAATGGGCCGACCCCTCCCAAAAATTCGGCGGGACGGCCCGTGCTGGGAACCTCAGCGACGTTGAGGCGGATCGCGCGGCTTCTCGCCGTTCGCTCACCGGAGCGAAAGGACAGGGGAGGGATCCGTAGCGTACCAGGCTGGCGGGGCGTCAATCGAAGTGCGACTCGATCGGATACCACTCTCGATCGATTGTGGTCGCTGGAGAGCGAGGACGTCGAGTCGAGTTCTGTTGGCAACTGGGCGAGGTCGGCGTTGGCGAGTTTCGGAACCGTTATCTGTGGATGCCCCGTCCCCCCTTCGATGTCGACCTGCAGAAGGATCTCTTGGCCAACATAAAAAGGTCCGTTCGGAACTCTGATATCGACGAGGACCGAGGGAGTTGGAGCTATCGACCGCGTGTCTGCGAGCGAAGTGAACAAGACTAGAAGAACGGAAGAAATTGACATGCCGTCTGTACTCACATCTCCGCGCAAGATTCCAGGGCCTTATTTCGCGATCAAGGCCTACCCTGCAAGCTCGACCAGTAAACGCACTACGTTACGTGGGTTCTCTGTCCCAAGGCGTCGAAGCCCTTCCGTGAGATCACTCCCACTGAATTCATTCTCCAGATCAGCAACCGGCAAATGCAAGCGGGTTTTCAGTCTCGAAAACGTGTTACAGCCGAAGGATCTTCACCAGTCGAGTTTGTCGCGTTCGGGGGCCGAGGTTTCTTCTTCCAGCCTTCCCTTGCGGGCCTCTTTCACATTTTCGAGAGCGGAGGCAAGCCTCGCTTCGGGTGAGCCCGGTCGTGGAGGGTTCGGACCGCCGCCCCTAGCACCACCGGCTCCTGACCGGTTTAAGGGAGAGAGGTCACCCGGCGGTGAGTCCTCCGAGGGTTCCCCGGATTCCGGCCCCGGTCGATCCGCCTCTTCGTCACCTCCCTGTTGCTGTCGAGGCCTCGGCTGTTTTGCTCCCTGGCTCTTTTCCCCATCGGGGTCGGGTGGAATTGACGGGTTGCGCGATCGTTCCTCTGCGAACTGGAGGTTGATCGCGGCGTCGCGGCGCACGGCATCGAGACCGACCCCGTAGGCTTTCGAGTTCAAGCAGTCATTGTAATGAGCAATGGCTCCTGGGATGTCACCGAGCGCGAGCGCCGTGTTTCCGAGCACGTAGTCGAGCTTCAAGCGGAGCGCAGAATTGGCGATCTCTCGGGCCTTGCGGTAACTGGTGTAGGCGTCAGCGTAGCGACCAAGTTGGAACAGGGCGGCCCCTTCGTTGAAGTGAGGGACCGGTTGGTTGGGAGCCAGAGTGACCGCTTGATGAAACGCCTTGAGTGCCTCCTCGAACCGCCCTGCACGAAAGGCAAGACGGCCGGTGTCAACGGTCGCTCGGACGGTTTTCGAATCCGTCCCGGCTCCGATCGAGCCGAGAACCGCAACCGAGAAGAGCCAAGGATAAAAAGCGGTAAGTCGTCCCGAGCCAGACCACGAGCCGGCGAATCCTGAGATGAGAGCCGCGAGAATGAGGAGTCCGAATCGCTCAGTACGTTCCGGTGGGCGAATCGCGTCGCGTTTGCGCTGGGCGACCGGGGCGATCTTTTTCAGATAGAGGCGGCCCAGATCGACCGGGGCAAGGCCGAGTTTCACTACGGCTCCGCCGGTCTCCTTGGCGAGTGCCTCGAACGGCCGGTCATCCCTCTTCGAGAGGACTTGCGTACCTCGATAGGAGAGGAAGGGCTTGCCGACCCCTTCGGGGACAGGGTGCCCGGTCGTCGGATCTCCCACGGCCACCGAGTGAACGACGATCCCGAGCGATCGGAGTTTCTGCGCGGTCGCCATCCACCTGGCCGGGTGATCTTCTCCGTCCGAGAAGAGGACGATCGTCTTGCCTTCGGCATGGTCTTCCGGGTCAAACGCGTCCGCAGCGGCGTCGAGCGCGGCGGCGAGGTCGGTCCCTCCGGGACGAACGCCCCCCGGACGAAGAGCGTGGAGTGCTTCGTTGGCGGCACCGAGGTTCTCGGTCAAGGGACAGCGCGTTACTCCCCGGCCCGCAAAGGCAACGACGGCGATGCGGTTTCCTCGTTCACGGCTCAAGGCGGTTACGAGGCTCTCGGCGGCTTGCACGGCGACGCCCAGACGATTTGGCACCGCATCTTCCGCGCCCATACTCCGGCTTGCATCGACCAGGAGAACAACGTCGTGCCCTGGAGGTAGGATTGTCGCAGCCGTTCTTCCCCAGCGTGGCTGAGCGAGAGCCAGGAGCAGGAAGAGAATCGCGACGGCCCAGCCCCAGCCGCCATCGCCGAGAAGCCTACCGTCTTGGCCCAAAGCCTTCCAACACTGCGCGCGCCGCTGTCTTCCCCGAGCGACCGAGATCAAGAGAAATGGGACGAAAGCGAGCAACCAGAGTCGACTCGGATGGGCGAACAGGCTCAACATTCCGGCTCGGACTCCCCTGAACGATCCCTCGACAACGGACAAGAGCCCTGGCGCTTGGTCGTTCCGCTTTACGGATCATGCTTAGGGTAAACGCCGAAGCCTTCCCATCGAGCAGAGTCGATCCAGGACGAGTAGGCCGATCGCAAACGCGACACACGGGGCATAATGTTCACGATAACGGGTTCGGACGACGCTTTGAACGGGACTCTTCTCCATTGTGTCGATGGTTCGGAAAACCTTGTCGAGGTCGCGGGCATTCGCGGCCACGAAGTCCCGACCGCCGCCGATCTTTGCGATCGACTTGAGAAGTTCGAAGTCGGGAGTATCGAAAGTCTCGTCCGCACCGGTCTTGATGGGATTTTCGGAAGGAGGCGGTGACGATTCCGGACGACCGATCGCGATGGTGTGGACCGTGACTCCCAGTTCCCGAGCCAGCTGGGCTGCGACTCGGGGATCGAGGGGATGAGGAACCGCCGGGCTGTTACGTCCGTCGGTCAGCAGGATCAGCACTCGCTTCTTCGGCGTGGTGACACTGAGGGCATCGAGCGACCAGGCGATCGCATCCCCCAGATTGGTGCCGTCGTCTCCTGGCCGAGCCGGACGCACGGAACGAACGGTTTCCAGCAGGAAGGCGTGGTCGAGTGTCGGTGGACAGGCAAGATCGGGAAAGTTCGCGAACACGACCAGGCCAAGTAGGTCGTCGGGCCTGCCGGAAACGAATCGAGTGACGGTGTCTCTCGCAGCGTCGAGTCGCTTCATCGTCCCTTGCTCGCTGGGAAAGTCCGGAGTGGTCATGCTCGAGCTTTGGTCGAGTGCCACCACAATGGCCACCCCTTGCCCGGCGATATGCGTCCGTCCTCCCACCGTCTGAGGCCGTGCCAGCGCGATCACGAGCGAGCTGATGGCTAGTCCCCTCAGCATCAGCGAGAAGCCGCGACGCACCGCAGCTCGGAGCCGGCCCTTTTTGGGGAAGAATCCGAGACTGGGCCAGGCGAGTTTGGGGCGTGTACGATCGAAAATCCAGGGAAGCGGAACGAGAATGAGGAGCACTAGCCAACCCGGCTCGGCCAAGCGCACGACAAGCCTCCTGTCGAGCCAAGACTTTGGTCGAAATCACACTACGATCATTGGGATGGTTGATCTCATAATCAAGAGACTTCATCGATCGAACGACTTGAGCCGCACAGGCCGGGAGCGGAATCCGGATTCTCGCAGGACGGCACGGATTCTTTTCTTCTTGCCGAGGTGAGACCGGGCCCGCTAGCTTCTACAGTGACCTCGGTGAGGCGTGAGCCGAACCGACGACATTCCGTCTCCAATTTCAAGGCGAGACGCGGTGTCGCTTGAAGGGCCTCGCGAGTTCAGTTTTTTGGCCTCCGAACCAAGGAGTTCAAGCCGTGTCCGAACAAGCAAACGCAGCCGGCGATCTTCAGCAAAAATACCGTCAATTTCTCGACTTGCTGCCGCTCACGCTTTCGCTGGCGGGTTTACCTTGCAGCGAAGGGCGTCTGTTCAGCGAGGAGCAGATCGAGGCGAGGGCGATCACGATCCGAGCGGCCTACCGCGTGGCGCGAAATACCGCGAAGGAATGCCTAAGCGGGTCGTAAGAAGGTTAGCGGAGGGTCGGGGGCGCCACCCACGATTCGTCTACTCCGCGCTGTTCGCGAGGGGATGAGAAGCCGATAAGAAACGCGTGGCGAGACGGGCCGCCGCGGGGGACTGGTACCCTGGCCGCTCGCTGCGCCTCTCAACGGCATCCCACACGTGAAAGGCCCTCCTCGAGATGACAATGAAGACGCAACCCGACGGCGGCGGAACGCGCCGGCTTCGTGCGGCGATCATCGGGTTTGGACTCGACGCTGGGGACAGTGAACAGCGACTCAGCACCGGTGAAACCTGCTTGCTCGTTGGTGGCTCGGCGGAGACTCACGCCGAAATGCTCGAGACGGTGCTTCGTCTCGAAACGGAACTCGATCGCCGAGGTCAAGAACTCGCCGACGTGACCCCCACCGAACTCGCGGAGATCGCCTGGCGGATCGATTCGCCGGAACTCCATGAGATCGCGGTCCGTCTCAAGACGGGACTCGAGCGCCAAGGCCGTGCGTTCCATGAGCTTACGGCGGAGGAATTGACCGAGCTGTCGGCTCCTTTCGAGACCTGATGCCGCCGGAACGATCCGGTTCGTTCAAAGGACCGATGGTCGCTGCAACCTCGAGTTGCGGTGACCATCGGTCTTTTTTTCGGCGCCTCAGGAGCGAAACTGACGGGAGTCAAAAATTTAATGGACACCGGCAACGAAATCTGAAACGGAGACCTCCTCGTCGGAGTATCCATGGCGACTGGGCCGTTGTCGGTGGCCTTCGGGCCGAGCGAAGGCGGAAGGTTGATGGACGATCTGGCGTTGATCGAGGCATTACGGGCCGGCGAACCGCACGCCCCCCGTTTGTTGATCGAACGTTTCCAAGGGGTCGTCTACGGCCTTTGCTTTCGCATGATGGGGCATCGACAGGACGCGGAAGACATCACCCAGGAAACCTTCGTACGAGCCTTGCGCGGTCTCGCAGGTTTCGACGTGGCACGACCGCTTCGGCCCTGGTTACTCGGAATCGCCGCAAATCGATGTCGCACAGCCTTGGTCCATCGTAAACGCAGGCCCGGCTTGACGGAAACCCCGGAAGACCGGGTCGACCATCGGCCGGGTTTGTCGGATCCCGAAGACCTGGCAGGTGAGCTGGAACGCGCGCTCGACAAGATTCGCCCGGAGTATCGCGTGGTCTTCGCGCTTTTCCATGAACAACATTTAGCCTACGAAGAAATCGCCGAAACCGTCGGAAGGCCCATCGGAACCGTGAAGACCTGGTTGCATCGCGCGCGTGCGGAATTGGCCGAGCACCTCAGTCGTCGTGGGGTCCGCTGCTAGCAGATCCTTGGATCACATCCCGACTCTAGTCTTCTCAAATAGAATGTTGTCGAGCGAGTACCATGGAATGTGCCGACTTCGAAGCCAGGTGGAATGAGTTACTCGACGAGCGGAGTGCCTCCGCACTCGAGATGCTGGGCGAGCTTCATGAGCACGCGGCCACCTGTGACTCCTGCCGCCCCCTGGCTCTGCGTTATCAGACCCTGCTCCATATCGTTTCGGTCGAAAGCCGCCCACCCGCTCCTCGCTCCGATTTCGTGGAGCGTTGCCTCGAAGCCGTGGCGCGCGACCGCGCTTTCAGAATCTCACACCGTCCCCATTTCGCTCCCGTACGACTCATGTCCCTGGCGGCAGCCGCGGTCTTGCTTCTGGCGTTTCTCGCCGCATTCCGGTTCGCACCGACCGCGAAGAACCCGATCGCGAACGCACCGGCGGTGGTTCAACCATCCCAAACGGTCGAGGATCCATCACTTTCCGATGCACTCGCCAATGCGGGGAGTGCGACCTGGGACCTTGCCCGCGAATCTTCCGGGTCGGCGGCGAAGCTAGGCCGGGAAATGTTCAAGTCAGCATCTCTTCCACCCGATAGCTCGCTCTTTCTCACGGTCTCCGGCCCCTCGGCATCCGATGTGTTCAAGGGGATGAGTGACCGAGTCAATGCGGGAGTGCAGCCACTCTCCGCCACGGCAAAACATGCGTTCGGATTTCTGATCGGTGCCGCCGAAGTGGATGCAACCGTGCCACCGACCTGAGCCGAAGTCCGGTTAAGTCACGCAGGAATCGACTCCCGTTCCTCAACGGAGCCCAGCCTGATGAGCTTCCCTTCGAGCCGACATTTGCGCTTCATCGTTCTGGCGATCGGCTTGAGCTCGACTTCCCGGGCCGAGCCCGCCGCAGACCGATTGCTTCGGCTCGTCCCCGCTGATGCTGGAGTCACGCTGGCTGTTGAGAATCTCCGCGTTCATGCTCGCGAGTTTTTCGACTCTCCGCTCTCGGAACAAGTCGTACAACTCCCCTGCGCTCAACGGTGGTTTGCCTCGGAGTCGTACCGTCAACTCGACCAGGCCAGACGACATTTCGAGAGGAGACTCGGTGAGTCCTCGGCAACGCTGCGCGATCGTCTCTTCGGAGAAGCCCTCGTGCTCACGCTCCTGGCTCCGCCAAGTGGGCGGCCCGAGGATGCTCGGGGCCTCTTGTTGCTCCATGTCTCCGATCGGAGACTACTTGATCGCTTGATTCAGAGTGTCAACGAGGCACAGACGAGAAAAGGGGAACTCAGCAAGGTTCTGGAACGCCGGTACAAGAACGTCACCTACTTCACTCGACAGTACGCGGGTGCGCCGGCGCGCCCTTCGGATTATTACGTGACGAGCGACGACGGGACGTTTGCCTGGGCAAACTCAGAAGAACTGCTTCACGGAGTCATCGATCGGCAGGAAAAAAACCAAGGCGGGCTCAGTGAGGTCGAGGGTTTCCAACAAGTCCGGACCCGGCTGCCGAAGTCGGCTGTTCTGAGCCTATTCATCAATCCTCGTTCGCTGGAACAAGCCCTCTCCTCAACCCCCAAGCCGACAACGTCCCAAGACGAGAAGATCGCCACCTTCGTCGGCCGTTATCTCTCCGCGCACACCTACCTCGGTGCGGCGCTCGAGTGGCGCGATGGAGTGATCCTTCATACCCAGGAAGAGCTCATCCCGGAAAAGGTAGGACCCTGGTTCCAGAAATGGAGTCAGGGTTCCGGCAAAACCTCGCGACTGACCGGCGTCCCGACGAATACGCTGGCCTTCGCCTCGATTCAGCTCGACTTCGCGGCGATCGAGGAAGCGCTTCGCGACCTCATCACGGATGCCCATCGAGCTCAATACGAAAACGCATCGCTCGTGCTCAAGGGGATCCTGCTGGGGCACGACTTGAGAGAGGTACTTCCCAAGATCGGTCCTCGGGTATCGGCTTCAGTGATAGCGACCGAATCCTCGGAGTCAGGCATCAGTACCGTGGTTAGCGTTGATTTGAATGGGGAGGGGACCGTTGCCGAGATGCTTGGAAATGGCTTGAGGACACTCCTTGCACTCTATGCCCTTGATAGTAAGCATGAAAAAGGGCAACTTCGCCTCGAAACACGCCAAGGCGGGGACCTGCCGGTCACGTCGCTGGTTCCGACGACCCCTTTCGCCTTTTCATTGACCCCTGATCGCCTCTTGGTCGCGGAAACGTCCGCAGCCATCCTCGCCGAAGCGAAAGGCAATCGTGAGGTCAACAACGAGTTCTTATCAGTCCGATCAACCTACTTCCCCAATGCCGAATCCTTCCTCTGGTTCGACCTGAAAGCCATTCAGCGCTTCGGGGAGCAACATCGCGAGTCGCTTATCCAGAAAATCACAACGCAAGATCGCAAGACCCGTTCCAAGGCGACATCCGATCTTGATCGCGCCTTGCAGTTCCTCGGCCTCTTTCGGACCCTCTTTTTCACGAGCGAGTTATCGTCGGCAGGGCACTCGCTGCATAGGACGCTTGGGCTGATCGGCCGTGATCTCACGGCAATGCCGAAGCCCGCAGTCTCTGCTCCTGATGAAGCGACTCGAAAGACCGAACCTTGACCGTGCTCACGTCATGATTGCAGGAACTGACGACGGCTGCCCCACGAGCAAGATGGAAACGCCGACTCGAAAACGTCTAACCCTTGCATTTGACGCGAACGAAAAGCACCTCTAAGCCACGAAAACGATGAGCGCTTAGGACGGTCAACTGAGCGTCAGCCTTGATCAGTTCCCGGTACACACGGTCGCTGGGAAAGCCACAAAGAAAGAATTCTTTGTGCTTGTCCACGAACGTGTTCATGTTCTCGACTTTCATAGGAAACCGTTCGCTCAGCTTGGTCAGCGCGAACTCGTCGGTCGAATCCCCGCCCGTCAGAAAGTACGACCGTTCGGCGAGTTCTTTCGGTAAATCTTTCTGTGCCTGAAGGAACAAGAACGACCAGGAGAGAACCAGGGGCTGATCCGAAGCAAGCGCCTGGGGATAGTCGGAGGCTGTCACCTTGTATTGGGGATCGAAATCCCGCTGATAACGGTAACCTTCGAAGCCGAGGAACCAGACCAAGCAACCAAGCGTAATCAAGGCTCCAACGTAAGTGCGGTGGGAAGCCGCCGCGGCACTCGAGTAAGCCAACAACAGGCTAAATCCGAAGACCGTAGCGAGAGCGTATCGCTCCGCAAAGGCCCCCCCCGCCGCGATCTTGGAGAAGGCCAGTCCGAGGAAGGGAAGGGCCACGAACGTGAGGGCCGCTACGAATTCATGAGTCGGAACACGGATCGGCCTTGGCTCCTCCGTCTGATCCTGTGCGTCTGATTGGAAGAAGGCTCGCAACGGAAACCTGACATCAATTGCCAGAAGAACGGCAATCGTCACGAGCGGTATGGCTGCCTCTTTGAACAAATGCGCATAACATTGAAATCCATAAGACCAACCTGGTCGCGACCAAAATGTCCCCTTGAAGGTGGAAGCACCCTGCATTAATTCGCGGAGCAGCAAGAGGGGAAAAAGGCCCGCGACAAGAGCGCACCAGAGTGGTAGGTCGATTTTGCGGCGAAGCCAAGATCGCGTCAGTTCCCCGACGCCGAGCGGGATGAAGACGAGAACGGCGAAATAATGACTGGTGACGGCGGCCCCCAGGCAAAGAGGCAACAGAATGAGAGCGATCTTACGGGGTAAGCCGTTGTCTTCCGTCGCCACTTGCCAGCAAAGCAGGCCTGCGGCCCCGAATCCAAGCATGAGGCCGTAGGATCGGGCCTCGATCGCGTAGCCCGAGGCTTCGGTCACGAGCGGGAGCGTGGCGGCGGTCCATGCGAACACCGAAGGTACATGCCGCCTCGCGACCTTGTAGAGACAGAAGCTCATCAGCAGATAGCCGAAGACGGTGGGGAGACGCGTCGCGAGTTGGCCCGCGCCGAATATCGAGTTCGACACGTGGACCAAAACATAGTGGAGCGGAGGATTCGGGTCCGTACCTTTCCTTAGGCACGCCCAGAGCTCACCGAAGCTCGGCAACCCTGACAGGTACCACGTGAAGATCTCGTCGTACCAAAACGGTTTCTGGATCGCTCGAGGGATGACGCACGCAAGGTAGATTCCCAGCCAGACGATCGTAAACAGCAGATTCTTCCCGTCGATTCGTGCGGGGGTGCGAACGGCGGGAGCGTCCGTCATGGTGGTTAATGCCGTTCTTTGGGATTCCATTCAAGACGCTCCTGGTGCATAGCCAGCGCGGGATAGGGCCGTTCGTTAAGATCACTACTCAATCGGTTGTGTTGGGACGCTTTCCTAAATCACAAGCTGCGAATGCCATGGCACTTATTCTATGCCGAGTTGAGGAGTTTTCGGTTAGCCTTTGGATTTTCCTGAAGAAGAACATTCTTTCTTGGAATCCAGCACGGATCGCCCGGGGAACATCCTTCCATCCCACGGGAGTGTCGATTCGGGTTACGGATACGAAAATCATCAGTTCCACATCAAGTTGAAAGTTCAGAGTAAGAGGCGGAGGCCGATTGCTTGGCGGCGAGAGTTGACGAGTTGGATCGCCCGTGGCTCACTTTTGAGCAGTTTCATGAGTTGCGATCCCGTACAGCCAAGCGATTTCGCGGCCGGCTGGATTTCCATTCCGTTGCCCTCAACAACGTCAAGCGCCTCGGCGATGAGCGACGGGAAATCCTCGTGCTCCACATTCACGGAGATTCTTCCCGCCCGGCATCGACTTGACCAGAGCGCGCTCGGCACATGCGCAACGTCCCTGGGCAATCGGATCGATAATGCGAGGTTGAGACGAAGTCGAAAGAGTGCGACCTTGAGATTCTCTGCCTGGCTGCGTCGCTCGTTGGCCTCGGCCCGGATGTTGGTGGGACGATGAATGAGCACGACTGCGGTCTCGACCTTATTTCGATTCTGACCACCCGGTCCAGACCGCCGCGTGCGCTGAATGTCGCATTCCGTCGCCAGGCGTTCAGGATCCGTTGCGGCGGGATGATCGGTGAGAGCCTGCGTCATGGAGTCGGCTCCCGAGGGGCGAGACGCTTTCCAAAGACGACGAGACTATCACCATCGGCGTAATAGTCGTCGAGCGTGCAGACACGATGGTACCCGTGTTTTTCATAGAATCGTCGCGTGAGTTCGTAATGAGGAAGCGACGAGGTTTCGATGAGCAGAAGTCGACCTTGGTGGGTATCGATATCTTCTTCCGCCCTTCGTAGGAGCTGGGTGCCGATGCCATTTGCCTGGATTCCCTTTTCCACGGCGATCCAGTAAAGGTACCAGGTGCGGTCGGTCATGGATGCAGGAGCGTAATACGCGAAGCCCAAGATTTTGCCGTGCCGCTCGAAATTGATCGAGACATGGCCCAGCGCATGCCCGGTGGCGTGGTAATCATCGAGCACTTCCTGGAGTGCGACGATTTCGATCGGTTTGAAGACTTCCGTGCCACGCGCAATCTCGAGCAGGGCAGGCGTGTCGTCGGGCCGAGTGGAGCGGATCATAGGACTCGTTCTCTCGGCAATCGACGTTCCAAACTCGAGCGACGAAGGCGGGGCTCACCAAAGCGGTCCGATCGGTTCTGCCCACGTCGATGGAAACAGAGCGGTTTCGAACTCGGGTCTCTGGTATGCATGAACGATCTCACGTGATCTCAGGGCGAGCGTCCCTTCATGAGAGCGTCCTGAACCTCGCTCACAAACCGCCCCATTTGATCCTACTGATTCACGCGCGAACCGGATAGGGGGCGGTTGGCTGTAGCCGGGCTTGTGAAGTCTTCGTCTACTTGTCGAGGACGAGGCCTTTCACCCGCCACGTCGTCAGGGATATTCGGAGCGCGGAGGTCGACTTTCTGTACGCGGAAGTCGTCGATGAAGGCATCACCGAACCCGTCCAGCCCCATCGTCACCGTGAGAGTTCCATCCGTCGGGGCGCGTCGGAAAATGACGACCCGCGAAAGCCTGGGATAAGAGCTACCGAGACGGTATTGCATCGTCTCGCCACCGATCGAGTCCGTGATGATGAGCCCGGAAGCTCCGGGAGCGGAAGGGTTGTACTTTTTGACCATCATCGAGATTCGATAAAACTGGTCCCGCTCCACGCGAATCGCGGGCGAGCGAATGGCGGCCGCGACGAAGTCGAGGTAAGGGGGAAACTTGTCGAGGTCCTTCTTGTCAGTCGGCTCGACTGTCAACTGCAGGAGCCGGTTCCTGGGAAGAGCGTTGCCATTCTCATCGACATCGTCCCTCTCTTCCTTGTCGTTCTTTTTCTCTTTCTGCTCGAACGTCGTGCTGACCTTACCGACGATCCCTCGGAAATGGTGGCTCTGATCGATCCAGCCTCCCGACCGTAGCGGAGCGTCATCTTCGAATGTGCCTTGGGGCACGAGGTTGGGGCCAAACGGCTTCTCGATCAGATTGACCCATGAATCGACCAGGGGAAGCGTGTTATAGGAGAGCAGGGGAGGGCACATCACGGGAGAGACAAGGTAAGGCGTGCGCTTGAGTTTCTCGCGCTCGAGATCCATGATCTGGCGGCGCGTGAGCCGGCCCCGCTGAGTGGGCGATGGTTTCGGTTCCTCGGGGACAACCTTCTTGAGCACGGACTGATAGGCCTTTTGCCATTGCGCGTACATCAAGTGGCGAAGCGGGCGATGCGCTCGGCGAGCCTCGGCCCAGGCATGAGGGTAATCTTCGCGCTCAAGGGCTTCACGGGCTCCCTTGATGGATTCCTCCGCCTGGTGCAACAAGTCGTACTCGTCGAGGGGCTCGGGTGCTCCGTCGGGAAGCGGCTGAACCTTCGTATCGGTCTTATCGTATAGACGCTTACCACTTTTGATCAAAACATCATTGATTTGAGCGACTTCCTGGTAGCGGAGCTCGGCTTGCTCGATGGCGAGGCTCACAGCCAAGGGACGGACCCGAGAGATCGCGTTTTGAAGCCGATCCGCCATCGCGAAGTCGGTGGTGACGAGGACCAGCGAGGTCGTTCCGAATTCAGGGATCGTAATACGAGCTCCTCCGGGAACACGTTCCCGGTCGAGCGTGCGAACGTCCCCGGCGCTAATTTCGAAGGCTTGTGCTGACTCAGGGACCGGAACCGTGATCTTGAGGTCGTTCATGGCCATCTGGGGCGGCACGAATTGCGAGTCGCCGGCATAGTCGGCCACGAGCAAGAGCATCCCTTTACCGTCACGCGTGCTGATGCCCGCCGCACGAATGCTGGGGGTCGGTTCCCGCTCTTTGAGCACCGGCATCTGCTGATTCACCCGGCTTCCCGGTGGGGGGAGGGTCGGTGGGTCGGGGAAGTACGTCTTGTAGTAGGGAATCGGATCTTTCCCTCGCGCCAGGAGCCCCTCGCAGAGGTCGATCTCCTCGTTCAAGAGGGCCATTTCGATGAGGGGGATTCTGCCCGATTTCCCTGTCAGCTCGGCATCGCTTCGAAAACCGATTCCGCGATAACCAGCGCCCAAGGCGAGGTAGGTGAAGAGCCGAAGCTGCTCGGGATGGACATGTGGGGTTCCCCACTCGGGAACGGCTTCTTGTCCCCAAATCGCCGACGTTACATTGGGAGAGATCGTCGCGGGAATCCAGGCACAGAACAGGCTCTTAGGATTGGCAAGCGCGGTCAGGTCTCGCCTCTGCTTCAGGAAATAATAGCTCTGCATCGGGTCGATCGTCGACGACAGACAGTTAGGACGAATGCCCAGAATCGAAAGATTGAGAGGAAGCCTGGCGTAGAGAGGCAGTTCGCCCATAACGGTAGCCGTCGTGAGGTGGGAGACATTGTCCGGAAGCCGGCGGAGTCCGGCGATGGCGGCCCTGATGCGTTCCAGCTCCGCGTTCCTCGAAGCGACGTCCCGCCCCCTTCCCAGCCCCTCTCCCACGATCCAAAAGGCCACAGACTCTCGAAATGGATACTGGGTGGCTTCGGCGACCATGCGGTCCGGCTCAATTTCACGCCCTTCGAGCGTGGCGTTGAGATTAGGGGCCAGCAGAAATCCTCGCTTGATGGCCTCCTGAATGCGCCTGGGCTCGTCGTCGATCTCGGTGATCAGCACATCGTATCCGGCATGGCGAAGTTTGACGACGTCGGCCCCTGGGGCATCAATCGCGGTAAAGACCCAATCGTAATCGCGTCCGTCATCGGCTCGCTTACGCAGTTGCCCATCGATGAGCTGGACCTTGGCCTTGGAGCGGTCAGACGGCCTGGTAGGTTGAACCGCCAAGGGGGATCCCGACGCGGGGGAGCGTGGCGCCGTCGGTTGAGCCGGTGCCCCGATCAGGGCATTGGGCACGGGACTGATGCTCAGATCGTCAAGAAAGACCTCCGTCTCCCCCTCTCCACCGAAGAGGTTGACCACCAACTGGTCGAGGTAGGCCCCATCCAGGGAGACCGGTCGTCGCGTGGCCGCCCGGAGTATGCGCGCCTGGCGATCGATGGCGGGAAGCATGCTCGAGAGTTCGAGCCGTTGCCAATGGTCCACCTGGTCGTAGACCGTTCCGGAAACCAGCACGAAGGAAGGATGGCCGGTCTCGGGGTCGGTGTCCGAGGGAAGAACGACCCTTCCCATGAGCCGAATGCCCCCTCGGTTCGCGCGCACAAAGAGGTCGACCTTAAGCTCGTCGCTCACCGGGACCTTCGGAAGTTGGTAGCTGTAAATGAACGAGCTGCCGGCTCCCACGCTGAACTGGAACCGCTCCGACAAGCGCCCTTCGTGCGCAGCACGGTTCGATCGCTCATGCGCCCGGAGCGTCACCGTGGCATCGGTCTGTTCCTGCCGCCAGGTGGGACGCGAGGACTCAAACCCCTCGTGAATGGTACCCGTGGCCACGTTGCTGTCTTCCGCCCTGACCGAGACGTAGGCCACCAACGAGAGAATGGCTGACGACCACCAAATAAGGGCGCCCAATCGACGTGGCAACATGGTCGAGACCTCCTTGTCTCCGGACTGTCAGATTCTGGACCGTCCGAGTTTTCGGAAGCAAATCCTATCGGCATCCCTCCCGAACGAGAAGCCCAAAGAGGCTCCCGATCAGCGCTCAACCAGTTTTCGCAGTTGTTAAATCCTGCCCAAAGTGACAAATTCCGACGATCCGAAGTCTTTCTCTAAAACGGCGTGGTAGACTGGAGTATCACCTATGATGAGGACCTTCGATGACTCACGCATCCATCCGAGTGGCACCGACGACGGACGAGCCACTTCCGACCGAGCTTATGGAGTTATGGGAACGGATTCAGAGCCAACCCGCGCGGGTGCGGGCGGAATTAGAGCCGCTTCTCGAAGACGTCCTGGAAAACGCCCGGTTCCGACGGCGCATTCTCTCCGTTGCTCGGGACGCTCTCGAAAGGCTACGCCTCGATCTCGAGATGGCTCGCTTCGACCTGGACGCGACCCGTCGCGAGCGTGAATCTCTCAAACAATTGCTCGAACAAGGGCAGTAGCCAACGTCATTCGGACAGGGGGCCGGCGACCTGACGCCTTGAGATCAGCAAGCCGTTACGACCCGCCCCACTTGGGCGAGGCTCGCTCGCACACATCTCCTGGAGATATTTGTAGCCGCGATCACCGTCGATGGGGTGGGCTGGGAGTCGGGATTCGCATCTGCCGGACTGGATCCAACCCACCGGGCAAACGACGGGCCGAACGCTGCCACAAAGACAGCGACAGAGGGAACAAACAAAACAGATTGATGATATGCTTACCCCATCTTGTCGGGTTCGGGCTTCGTAGTCACGTCGGCTCGGATCCCCGGTATCGACCAAAGGACGCCGCGTCCCATCATGACGCGGTGGGAATCATCGTGTCAGGGCCGGATAACGCTCGAGCAGCATCGCCAGTCGCTCCATGGGGAGACCGACGACGTTGGTGACACTGCCCTGGGACACCGTGAGAAACGGGTCGTGGAATTGAACCCCGTAAGCGCCGGCCTTCCCTTCCCATCGGTTCGAGTCGAGGAATGCCTGACGCTCAGGGTCACTCAGATTACGAAACCGAACGACACTGACCTCGACCGCTCCTACCCACTCACCACGATCGGCGCGGTAGAGGCAGAGGCCGGTGAGAACCTCGGTATCCCGCCCTTCCTGAAGCCGAATCATTCGCTCGGCATCCGCACGGTCGACCGGCTTGTTCAGGATCTCTCCCTCTACAAAACAGGCCGTGTCAGCGGCGATGATGAGCCCGCTCTTGAGGCGTTCCGCCACGGCGTGCGCTTTCTTCCAGGCCAATCGAGCGACGTAATCTCGAGGGATCGTTCCGGGCTCGGGCTCGGGTTCGTCGACCTCGGAAGGGACGACTTCGAATGTGTAGCCGGCCTCAGTCAAGAGTTGTCGACGTCTGGGGGAGAGACTGGCCAGGATCCAGCGAGGTTGGTCGGACATGACGTTCCATCAACGTTTCAAAGTGCCTAGGCCGCCGAGCGCGCTGTTTCGGGAGCGACCGATTACCGAGCGATGGTAGCTTCGGTAACCCCTTGCCAACAAGCCGGAAAGCGACGACTTTTGTGACGAATAGCAGACGGGAGTGCGAGCCGTTTTCGCCTCGAGCGATTCGCTTGCTTCCTCTCCGTGACGCTGGCTATCGCCGTTCCGGGCCATTCTCAAACCCTATAGGCTGTCGCATGCCAAGCTCGAACCCCCGAGACATACGACCGGTCGAAGCTTCCCTCTACTTCCTGCCGATCAAGACCCGGATGCCGCTCAAATTCGGCCCGGAGATCACGACCGAAGTGACTTGCGCACGCGTTAGGCTCCGTGTGGCCAACGACGCCGGCGAAGAAGCGGAAGGTTGGGGAGAGACTCCATTAAGCGTCCAGTGGGTCTGGCCAAGCGCGCTCTCCTATGAATCACGCCATGAGGTCCTCAAAACATTTTGCACTAAGCTGGTTGAAGACTGGACCTCGTTCGATGTCAGTGGTCACCCGCTTGAAGTCGGCTCCGCCTTTCTGGAAAAGGTCTTGCCCCAACGGCTTGAACGCACGAACGCCGAGCGAGGAGCCGACGCCGAGCCGATGCCCTGGCTGGCAGCCCTCGTTTGTGCCTCAGCCTTCGACCTAGCCATGCACGATGCTTATGGCATGCTCCATCATGTGCCTACCTACGAGACCTACGCTCCTCCGTTCATGAATCACGACTTGTCCCATTACCTGACCCCCGCCGAAGGGGCCGGAGTCTTCTTCGATAATCGATATCCTCAAGATTTCTTCATGGTTCCTCCCAGGTCGTTACCTGCGTGGCACCTAGTTGGCGGTAAAGACCCGCTGAACGAATCGGAGTTGTCCGGTGCGGAGCCGAAGGACGGCTACCCTGTGCTCCTGCGCGACTGGATTCGCAAGGACGGTTTGCGATGCCTGAAGGTCAAGCTGCGGGGTGACGATTCGGCCTGGGATCTCGAGCGGTTACTCGAAGTCGGTCGAATTGCCGACGAAGAAGGGGCCGACTGGCTTTCCACGGACTTCAATTGCACGGTGAACGAACCCGCATATGTCACCACGATCCTCGACCGACTTCTCGAATCCTGGCCCCGTCTCTTCCAACGTATCCTCTACGTCGAACAGCCTTTTCCCTACGACCTCGAGGCACACCGAATCGACGTCCACAGCGTCTCCGCCCGTAAGCCACTGTTCATGGACGAAAGCGCCCACGACTGGCATCTCATCAAGTTGGGACGATCCTTGGGCTGGTCCGGCGTGGCCCTGAAGACCTGTAAAACGCAAACCGGCGCGATCCTGAGCCTCTGTTGGGCCAAGGCCCATGGGATGCCGCTCATGGTTCAGGATCTGACCAATCCCATGCTGGCCCAAATCCCCCACGTCCTACTCGCCGCGCATGCCGGGACGATCATGGGAGTTGAGTCGAACGGAATGCAATTTTATCCGGATGCGTCTCGTCCCGAAGCCGTGATCCACCCAGGCCTCTATCGACGCCAAGGCGGTCGGCTCGACCTTTCCACCCTGCGAGGGCCCGGATTCGGCTATCGGCTCAGCGAAATTGATCGCGCACTTCCCAATGCGGCGGCGGAATCGCGTCGGGCCTGACGTCGACCTCGGCAAATCTCCACAACGACATTTGATCGGTTAAATTAGGCTTAGGCTCTCACTTACGTCGCAACCCGTGGGGTGCGAAAGGCAAACTCGGAGTGATTTCGGAGAACTCGCCGTTGCTCCCGGTCTGACATCTGTTATACTGCGAATTCTAGTGCCCAGACAGTTGTCGAATAGCCATGGATGGCGATTCGGGACAATCCCTAGGAAGTTAGTACATGGCGGCTCAGGATGAGCGTGTGCGAGGGGAGCGGTTCTGGCGTGCGCGCTGGCCGGCAGCGGCATCGATCCTGCTCTTATTGCTCGTGGGTTGCACTCGACGATACTACCGTGATTTCGCAGATCGCGACGTCTACCGGATCGAGAAGGACCGGATGACGGACTGGCGTTGGGAATTGCCTCCCCGGCCGGTCGAAGCCGATCCACATTCGCGAATCGGGGATGTTCAAGACCCGAACCACGAGCCCATTCCTCCCGACGACCCTGGAGCACGCCCCTTCCAGGTGACGGCCGGCCGCCCGCTCGAATTCCACGGCTGGAGCAAGCGGGGGACCGAGCCTGTCGAGGACCTGAACTGGCTCAAGTACGTTCCTCGCGGCGATGATGGGGCGGTACTGCTTGACGCTCCCACCGCCATGCAGATCGCCTTGCTGAACAGCCGTGACTATCAGACCCAGGTCGAGGACGTTTACCTCCAGGCGCTTCAGCTCACACTGGTACGCTTCGGCTTCTTTCCCCAGATCTTCGATATCAACGGGATCCAGTACAATCATATCGGCTCAGGTAATAATGAGGTCAATCAGCTTCAACTCGCCACTTCAAGCGGTTTCAGTTGGCTATTCTATTCCGGCGCACAATTGCTCGTGAATTTCGCCAACAACCTCGTCTTTGAATATAACGGCAAGAGCTTTCAAACCATCAACTCAGGACTTGTCATCGGCCTGACTCAGCCACTCCTTCAAGGAGCCTGGGCGCGCAATGTGACACAGCCCTTGTCCGTTGTGGAGCGCCAAACGCTCTATACGATCCGTGGGTTCGCAAACTTTCGCCGTCAGTTTTATGTCAACGTTATCACGAATTATTACAATTTATTATTGCAGGTCCAGCAAATCAGGAATACGGAGTATCTTCTCGAACAGTACCGGCAGAACCTCGAGAAATTCGAGGCGCTCGTTCGCGCCGGCCTGATGGATCCGCTCCAGCGAGATAACGTGGCGCAGGAATATCAACTGTCACGTTCCAGTTTGCTGTCGCTTCAAGCACAGTTTCAGACGAACCTCGACAATTATCGCGTCACCTTTCTGGGACTGCCTCCGGATTTTCCGGTGAAGCTGAACGAATCGCTCCTCAAGAAGTTTGAACTCAATGATCCGCGTCTGGATTCGGTTAGAAAAGAGAATCAGAAACTCTATCTCTCTTTACTTCAGCACGACGTGGTTCCCGAGAAGAAGATTCTGGCCCAAGGCGCGGCTGATCTGCTCGTGCAATTTCAAGAATTAGAAAAGATTTCGCCTGACGTTCTCAAAGAATTGGACAAGTGGAAGTCACAGATCGAGGCCGAAAAGAAAGAAGTGGGGACAGGGCCAGGGCCCTTGGACCAGGATGAGCAAGAGAGCTTGAAGCGTCAGGTCGACCTCGAGAAGGAACTTCGTGTCGGGTATGCCGAATCAATCGACCTTCTCAAGAAAAATATTGAAGATATCAAAAAATTTTCCGAAACCCTCGACAAAGCGAATGACGCCGAGGCTTGGGAAACTCTGCGTCAAGAACTGGCAAGTCGCGAGTTCAACGCTCGACTCACCGAATTGTTCGTGATTCAGACGCAAGTTCGGGTCTACCTCATCCAGGTGAACCCCATGGATTTGACCTTGGATCAGTCGATTTCGGTCGCTCTGGCGAATCGCCTCGATCTGATGAATGCGCTCGGGCAGGTCACGGATACCTGGCGCAACGTGGAATTCGCGGGGAATCAACTGCTGGCGGGCCTGAACCTCTTCTATAACGGCCAACTCAATTCGAATCCCAACAGCCTCAGCCTCATTCAATTTGATGCTCATCAGAGCCGTCACTCGGTGGGAATTCAGTTCAACGCGCCGATCAATCGCCGGGCTCAGCGGAATCTGTATCGGGGCAATCAGATCCTCTACCAGCGAGCACGCCGTAACTACATGCTAATCCATGATACGGTCGTTCAGCAAATTCGTCTGGACGTTCGTAATCTCAACCTCAATCGCCGGCAGTTTGACATTTCACGACTCGGGCTCTTGATTGCGGCCCGACAGGTGGACCAAGCTGAGTACAACGCGCGAACAAGCACGGGAGCAACCTCCGGAATCGGCCAGAACAGTGGAAATAATCTGGTCCTTGCCCAGAATGCGTTGCTCAGTAATAAGAACTCCCTGATCAGCGAGTGGATTTCCTATGAGGTCACTCGCTTGGATCTTTTCCGCGACTTTGACGTTATGAACATCGATGCCCGAGGGGTCTGGACCAATGACGACCGCGTTCCAACCATCAACGGGGGACCCGTTCCCACAACACCAGACCCCCTCAGCCCTCCCACCGAGCCACTCCTTCCTCCCCCAACACCAAGAGACAGCCGAAGTCCCTTCGTCGGCCCGTAGCCGAAGGCGGCTGCCGCTTCGACTTTTCATCTTGCTGGGAGGAGCTCTCGGAGTCGTCGGTGTCGGTTACTTCGGCCTGATTCCCTCGTGGAATCATTCGCCGGAGAAGGAGAAAACGCTTTCCTTGCCCGTCACCCGCGGCACGCTACGGATTGTCGTGACGGAGCGCGGCAACCTCGAAAGCGTGAAGACCGTTGATGGTGTTTGCGAGCTCCCCGGATATCAAAATAAGATTATTCAGCTCACGCCCGAAGGCAACCGCGTCGAAAAAGGTGAGGTTGTCTGCCGCTTTGACTCGGCTGAGATCGATAAAAATATCGCCCAGCAAGAAATCAAAGCCAAGCAATCCGCCACGAAGATCGAAACGTCGCTCCAGGAAGTCGAAATCGCGAAGAATAAAGGGGAGAGCGAGATCATCGCCGCTAAAGTCGAACTGGAGCTCGGTGAACTCGATCTCGAGATGTACCAAAAAGGAACTTATGTCTTTGAGACGGAAGAAATACGCGGCGATATCGGCTTGAAAGCCAAAAAGGTTCAAGAATCGAAGAATACCATGGAGCAGTCGCAAGCACTGCTCAAGAAGGGGTTCAAATCGCTGAGCGATATTCGGGCGGCTCAGAGCGAGCTTGACGGCAACGTGCTGACGCTCGAAGGGGCCAAGGCCAAACTTATGGTCAAGGAGAAATACGAGTACAAGCGTAAATCGACGGAGTATTCCTCGAAAGTGGACCAGGCCCGCAAGAAGGTCGCCCAGGCTCTGGCGACGTCGAAGGCCTCGGTTGCCAAGGCCGATAGCGAGTACGAAGCGGCGAAAGCCACGTTTACGATCGAAGACCAGCAACTCAAAGAGTTTCAAAAGCAGAAGAAGCAGACGGAAATCAAGGCGGAGCAGGCCGGCATCGTCGCCTATGCCAACGAGTCCTGGTACGACTCGAGCCGTCAAATTCGTGAAGGCGCTACCGTCTACTCGCGCCAAAAGATCTTCAGTTTGCCCGACCTTAGCTCGATGCAGGTGAAGGTAAACATTCACGAATCTTTAATCAAAAAGATAAAGCCGGGACAATTCGCCGAGATTCGTGTCGATGCCTTTCCGAGCATCGTGATCGTCGGAAAAGTGAAGACGGTTTCACAACTGGCCGACTCCAACCGAGGTTGGATGAGTGGTGGTGTGAAGGAATATACGACCGTCGTCGGCATCGAGAAGATGCCGAAGGAGGAGCTGCGGCCCGGGATGACCTCGGAGGTGAAGATTCTCGTCGGCGAGTTGTCCAATGTCCTCATGATTCCGGTCCAGGCCGTGGCCCAGCACAAGGGGAAGTTCTATGCCTTCGTCATTTCCCCCAAAGGGACCGAGCGCCGTGAGGTGACCGCCGGCGATACGAACGAGTTCCAGATCCAGATTGTCAGTGGGCTCAAGGAAGGGGAAACCGTCGCTCTGGATGCGCGGGCTCGTGTCGCCGCGGAGTTCAAGGATGAGGAGAAAGACCAAGCACTCGACCCCAATGCCTCCAAGAAGGCGACACCGCCCGCGTCGCGTTAACCACTCCGGTCTCGTCGCATGAGGCCTCCGCAGTGGCCGGGGATTGATCGCCATGAATCGGGTCTGGAACATCGTCAAGCTGGCCGTCCGCAACTTGACGCTCCACAAGCTCCGCGTCCTGCTCACGGCCCTTGGGCTGATCTTCGGGGTGGCCTCGGTGATCGCCATGTTGGCCATCGCCGAAGGGGCCAGCGCCGAGGTGCAACGGCAGCTCGCGGAGCTCGGTGCAACCAACATCATCGTTCGCAGCACGAAGCCTGTGGATGACGTCAATCCGTCGAAGCAAAATAATAATGACAGCTTTATCTTCTCCTACGGCCTGACGAATAAAGACTTCGAGCGCATCCTCCGCACCATACCAACCGTCGTCGGTGCGACTCCGCTGCGCGAGTTCCGCAAGAACGTCCGGCACCTCGACCATGAGGTCGAGGGGCGCGTCGTGGGTGCCAATCCCGACTGCCTGACGATCACCGGACAAACGCTGGAACGGGGACGCTTCATCACCGATTTCGACATGTACCGCTCCGCGAATATCGCGGTCATCGGTGCCGAGATCGCCGAGCGGCTTTTCCCGTTCGGGGATCCGGTTGGGCGATCGATCCGACTAGGAGAGAATCACTACTACCTTGTCGTGGGGGTCACCGCCCACAAAGCCCCCTCGGCAGGTACCGGCAGCAGCCTTTCCGCACAGGATCTCAATAAAGATATCTATATTCCATTGACGACCGATCGCGCCCGCTTTGGCGAGATCCTCTTCGGCGAGAAGCAGGGCCAGTACTCTTACGAGAAGATCGAGCTGAGCCAGATCACGGTCACCGTGCGCAGCATCGATGACGTGAAGCCGACATCGGTGGCCCTCGACAGTCTCTTGCTCCAGTTTCATCCGAAGAAAGACTACAGCATGACCGTGCCGCTCGAGCTTCTGGAGAAGTCGAAGGCCACAACCCGCATCTTCAACCTCGTCCTCGGCTCCATCGCGGGGATTTCGCTGGTGGTCGGCGGCATTGGGATCATGAACATCATGCTGGCCACCGTCTCGGAGCGGACGCGAGAAATCGGCATCCGGCGCGCCCTCGGAGCAAAACGACGTGATATCGTCTTCCAGTTCTTGATCGAGACGGTCGTGATCTCGGCGTCCGGAGGAGCGATTGGAGTCTCGCTAGGACTTGCCGTCCCCCCCATGGTCTCCAACCTTTCCGGCGTTCCGGCCGTCATCCGTCCCGAATCGCCGATCCTGGCGTTCTTCATCGCTCTCGCGATCGGGGTCATCTTCGGAGTCTACCCCGCACGTCGTGCCGCGATGATGGACCCGGTCGATGCCCTCCGCGCCGAGTAAGAGGCTATCCGGATAAGGGTTAGCCATGTGAACTCAGCAATGGCGGGTGGCCGGGGAGGAGCGCAGCGACGCCCCGGGGATCGGCTGAGGCTTGCCCCGGGGCGTCGCTGCGCTCCTCCCCGGCCACCCAAACTATGTATCTCTACATCAGCGTTCACTTCCGTGATAGTCTCTAAGAGCGAGCCACACCCAGGAGGGTACGACTCGCTCGAGGTGGCGACTGCGGGGGACGCCGTCCTCACTTCTCCAGCTCAAATCGGACGGTCACCGTTTGCCGAGCGGGGAGGACGACACGCTTCTCGAGGTATTTCTGACCGTACCCTGCAGCCTCGGGGATTTGTCCCAGCGCGTAGATCCGCTCGCCGGGCGCAACGACGGCACGCAGCCGGCCCTTCGCGTCCGACCGGGGATGGTCGATATAGCCGGTCCGGCTCTGAACCGTCGTGCGTACCCTGGGCCGGTCATCGATTTCGCACATGAACGTGACACCGGAGATGCCCTCACCCGTTTTCGCATCGACAACCTCGAGGATCAGGTTGCTGCCCGGATTCACGTGGACCTCAAGCGCTTGCTCAGCGAGTTCGTCGGTGACCGTGAACGACGATCGCGTGCGGATAAAATCCGCCTTCCCATCGATCGGATCGGCCAGGATGTCATACTCGCCGGGCGGTAGGCGGAGCTCGAGCTTGCCGACGGCGTCCGTGGTGCCACCGGCCGAAGAACCGTCAGCTCCCCGGGATACAGAAACGCGGACCTTCGGCGCAGGTTGCCCCGTATCGGCGTAGACCGTTCGGACGGCGATCCGGCGCGTCGAGTGCAAGGTGATGTTCAGTTCACCAGTCTGGACCGGGGGTCGCTTCTCTCCAGGGACGATCGAATGGAGTGGGTAATCGAACTCCGTCGTCGGCCGAGCCGTCGTCGCCGCGTAGCGAAACAGCCCGGCATACTCCGGATGCCGAATGGAGATTCTGAGCCCTGCCTCCTTGGGAAGTCCTTCCAGCCGGAAATGACCATCCTTGTCAGTCTTCGACACCGTCGAGGTGGGAGGAAGGGCTCGGATGGACCAGAATTCCCGGAAGTTAGGGTGTGACTCCTTCTGTTTAGTGTCGAGATAGTCGCAACCGATAATTCGCACCGTTGCCTCGGGCACGGGGCGTCCGGCCTCGTCGACGATTCGGCCGGTGAGGACGGCGACAGGCGGAAAACGTAGGTCCATCACCAGTGGCTCGCCCCGGTAGAGGGTGTGATCCTCGCTCGCGATGTTCCGGTTTGCAGGACGAGGCCGGGGTAGATAGGTGCGCATGCCATGCCACGCGAAGCCGTGGCCTTGGGCCGTGCCAAAGACCTGGAATTGTCCCTGCTGTGGGAAGTTATCTCGCTCTTCTTGAGAGACGGGAAGTCGGGCCGAATGGAAGATGTACAACCCGTCGCGATCGGTGGTTGTTGTGCCAAGGGGGGCATCTGTTCCACGGGTCGAAACCAGGAAAATCGTGGCGCCGATGACTGGGTTCCCTTCGCTATCGATGGCCCGACCACGGACCGTGATCGGTGTCGTTATCGGACCGGGCCTCTCAGGCTCAGCACCTCGGGCTGGCGGATTGGCCGCGATTTCCCCCTTGGCCGACGGCTTTGGACCTACCGGACTCGGGTGAGTCGACGAATCGATTTTTTCCCTTTTATCCGTCGACGTTTCTATCCCGGCGCCCGTCGTAAGACGCGCGAGTTGGTCGGACAGCGCCAGCGAGAGTCCGCTGACCGCGACAAACATGCAGGCCCATCTAAGTCTACTGAAGAACATAGCTCGATTTATACCTCTAATCAGAAAAGATACGGCCGCCGTTGCCACCATGGCCAAGGCCCGACCTGACGCCAACTGCGACGCGGCCAGAGTTGTGGCGTCCACCCAGGCGGTTGGGATCACAACCGACCTGGACTCCGCCGAGAATGTTTCTTTAGCGAATCCGGCCGCAGGCATCAGGCCGCGACGAACCAACTTTTCCCTTAACCGCTCACGACCGCGATAGAGACGGGTCTCAAGGGTGCGTTGGGGGCACCCAATAGCGAGAGCGGCTTGGTCATGGGTCAAGCCCTCGAGATCGCACAGGACGATCGGAACCCGGTAGCGCTCCGGCAGCCGGGCCAACTCCTGGTACAACTCGCTCCAATCACGGTTACAAGTGTCGCTTGCTTCATGGTCGGCTTGTCGTCCCGCGATAGCCTGGGCGTATTGTTTCTCGTGCCGGCGGCGCCGCGCTGAGTCGCGACGCGCCCGGGCGGCAACGCGTCGGGCGGTGCCGAAGAGCCAGTTGGCGATCGCCTCGTGGCGCCGGACCGACCGGGCCTTTTGAGACAAGATCAAGAAAGTGGCCTGGGCCGCATCCTGGGCGTCCTGAGACTCGCCGGTGACATCCAGACAAACGCGAAAAACCATCGGTGCGTGCCGCTGGACCAGGGCCGCGAAGGCCGCCTCGGCCGTTGCGTCTCGGCGTAGGAATCGCCCCAGCAACTCGGCGTCGTCCAGCGAGCTGACCGTCCCAGAGTCCCACAGAGTCTGGATGAGACGGACGACTCCTCTTCCACCCGCATTCAGCATCGAAGCACTCTCCGCCCCCGATCATTTCCTGAAGAAGTACCCGGCCATCTCATCGACTCCCTCAAAAAAAATTCCAGGGCGCCCGGATTAGCTATCGAATCTCCGCTCCGACCCCGCCTTGCCGCTTCTCTCGGCCGCCTTCTCTACCCTCTCATTGTTCGCTTTACGGCGACACGAGAGACCGCCCGATGCACCTATCCACCCAGGCGCCTCCGAACGACTTGATGGTGCTTTGTGCGCACGGATTTAGGTTGCGACTCGTCGATTTCCGATCATGAGTGATCGCTCGCGAGTTGCTGTTGGGTTACCGAGGTGCGAGGGATGAGATCTTGGCGAACTCGATAGAATGCCCCTGTGTCAGCGAGTGACCCGAATTGAGCATTTTACTTTTCAAGGATAGGGGTTCAGTGTCATGGCGGATGAAGTGGCCGCAGTACGGAGCGGCGGAAGGAGGATGGTCACTGCGGCACTCTTGTTGGCGATGGCAGTCGCTGCGCTCGAGCAGACCGTGGTTTCCACGGCGATGCCGAGCATCATCGCCCAGCTCCGAGGACTCGAGATCTATCCTTGGGTGTTTTCGGCTTACCTGCTGGCAACGACTGTTTCCACGCCCATTTATGGTAAGCTCGCCGACATTTTTGGTCGTAAGCGTGTATTGATCTTTGGTTTGGGGTTGTTCGCCCTCGGCTCGATGCTTTCCGGGCTGTCGCAGAACATGCCTCAACTCATCGCGATGCGAGTTATTCAGGGATTGGGCGCTGGCTCTGTTGGTCCGATCGTGCTGACGCTGCTCGGCGACCTCTTCACGTTGCAAGAAAGGGCCCGAGTTCAGGGGTTGTTCAGCGCGGTATGGGGAGGATCGAGTTTAATAGGCCCGGCGATCGGTGGAGTCTTGACCGATCAGATCTCCTGGCGTTGGGTTTTCTTTGTGACGGTGCCGTTCGGACTCATCGCGATCTGGATCCTGGTGCATTATTTCCACGAGGAGATCCATCATCACGAGCGTCCAAAGATCGATTGGACGGGAGCCGCGCTGCTGACGGTGGGGACGACGTTATTGCTCTCGGTTGTCTTGAACGGTCGAGGGCAATCGCTGCTGGTCGGATCGTTGCTCCTGGGTGCCTCGGTCGCGGTTCTTGGACTTTTCGTACTCCAGGAGCGCCGAGCGGCCGATCCGTTGGTCCCGCTCGATCTGTTCACGTCGAGGCCGATTGCTTCGGCGATCGCCGGTAGCTTCTTGATCGGCTGCTTGCTGTTCGGATTCGACTCGTACATCCCCCTGTATGTTCAAGGGGTGCTGGGCGGTTCGGCGACGAAGGCGGGACGGATCATCACGCCGCTTTTCCTCGCGTGGGCGATTAGTGTAGCGATCGCTGCAAAAGTCGTCGTTCGTCTCGGATTTCAACGGACGGCGATGGTGGGAGCATGTCTGATCACCCTGGGATCGGTGGGTCTCGTGATCGGGGCCGAATTTCCGACATCCTCGCGCGTCTGCTTCATGATCGGCATGGCGATCACCGGCCTGGGAATGGGGCCGACGTCGCTCAGTTACATTTTGGGCGTCCAAAACACCGTGAGCTGGAACCGACGGGGCGTGGCCACGGGAGCCATCCAGTTCGTGCGCACGCTGGGTGGAGCACTCGGCGTGGGAATTCTCGGGGCCACGCTCGGTTTCGAGTTGGCGCATCGGCTCGCGATGGGCAACGAAGGCGGAATCGACGTCACCGCCGCGCTTCGACCGGAAACCCATCGTCTACTCTCGCCCGAGAAACTTCAGATCGTACAGCAAGCCTTGGGCAGCTCCCTTCGTGACGTCTTCCTTCAACTGTCCGGGCTCGCGAGCTTGACCATTCTCTGTTCGATCGGACTCGGCAAGCATCCCTCGCTCGCGAAAGGGACGACCGGCAACGTTAATCCTGGCGAGCAAGCCGAGAGCGTTCCATTGCCTGTCTCCATCGAGCACTAACCCAAAATCGGACGACTCTTCGTTTTCCGGCCCGATCTGGTAAGGTGGTCCGACTCAGTGTCCCCTGGACCCTGCTGTCGCGACCGCCTTTCTTGTTGGGATCGCGGGAGGAACCATCGCTTCATGGCTTACTGGTTGTTCAAGTCGGAGCCCAATTGCTACTCCTTCGCCAACCTTAAGGCCGAACCCACGGGTTCGACCGGCTGGGATGGAGTTCGCAACTTCCAAGCACGCAACATGCTCCGTGACCAAGTCAAAGTCGGTGATCATGTTTTGTTTTACCATTCGAACGCCGAGCCTCCGGGAATCGCCGGGATCGCCGAGGTCGTTGAGGCAGGGCACCCCGACCCGACCGCCTTCGAACCCGACTCCGAGCACTACGACCCCAAAAGTGACCCGAGCAAACCGGTCTGGTATCAGGTCTCGATTCGAGCCGTAAAAGCCATCGAACCGCCTCTCAGTCTTCCCTTCCTGCGGACCATCCCTGGGCTGGAGAAGATGGAGCTCCTCCGTAAGGGGAGCCGGCTGTCCATTCAGCCGGTCACCGACGACGAGTGGGAGACGGTCTTATCGTTGGCTGAGGATATCAAGAAGCGTTGAAGTTCTTGAGGAGCGAGCGCACGATGGCCAGGTTCGAGCATTTCGCGATCTATGCCGAAGACTCGACGGCGTTGAAGGATTTCTATGTGGCCGCCTTTGGTCTTCGCGTCTGCCTCGAGAGCGGCGGCGACCCGCCGGGCTACTTCTTGGCGGATGACGTGGGCATGGCCCTGGAGATCATCGGCCGGCCGAAGGGGGAGACCGGAGTCAACCAGCGCTGGGTATGCCACCTCGCGCTCTGGGTCGACGACTATGCAACGGCCCGCGCCAATCTCGAAAGCCGAGGTCTCGTCTTCGAGACGGATACGGTGGTGGACAACGAGAGCTTCAAGACAGCGTTCTTTCGCGACCCAGCCGGGAACCGAGTCCAGATCGTCTGGCGAAAGAAGCGTTTGGCTGACTGAGCGGCCCCAGATATCGACAACGGTTTCCGCGAAACAAGCTTTGGCCTGGCGAGGCTTTCGCGAGCCACCGCAACAGGCCAAGGCTTCTCTTTCGAGAGCAGTGACGCCAGCTCCAGAGGTCACGACAAACGCACGGTCTGTCCGGTGGCGGCAGAGCGACGGGCGGCGTCGAGGATCTCGGTGACGATGAGGTTGTTCTGAAGCGACGATAGCCCCGACGGCTTGATTTCGCCACGGACCACGGCAGCGAAGTAACGCAAGAAGTCATCGTGCGGCGATGCGAGCGCGGGTGCCCGGCGAACCTCTTCGGATTTCTTCTCGAGGCGCACGCGAAGGCCGTCCAAACCTACCGTCAGCACCTGTCCGGTGCGGCCGTAGACCTCCATATCCTTTCGGTCGAACGGCCAGTTCCACGATGCCTGGATGATCGCTTGAGCTCCAGGGTACTCAAGGATGACCGTTGCTTCATCGTCGACCTTCGGATAGACCTCCGGCTTGATGCGCTGGGTCACGGCGGTCACCGAGACTGGTCTCGCATCGTCCATGAGCCACGTCATCAGATTGGCACCGTAGCAGCCGAAATCATAGAGCGCCCCGGCGCCGTTGAGTTTCGGGTCCGTGAGCCAGGTGAAAAACTCGGGCTGCACGCCGATCTCCCTGGGACCGCGGTGGCCGTCATGAATGACCACCTTCCGAATCTCGCCCAGAGCTTTGGCCTCCTTGGCCAGGGCATATGCCGCATGGTTGGACGGATACCAGGTCGTCTCGTAGTTCACGAGGACGGGGATCCCCGATTCGGCCGCCGCCTTCTCGATGGCGCGGGCCTGCTCGACACTGATGGCCAGCGGCTTCTCCATCATCACCGGGATCTTGCGATGGGCACATGCGGCGACAACGGCGGCATGGTCGGCAGTGTTGGTGAAGGCGACCACGGCCTCAGGCTTGGCCTGGTCGAGCATCGCTTCGAGCGACGAATGGACCAACGCTGGATCGAGCTTGAACGATTTGATGTAGCGAGCCGCTACGTCGCGGTCTGGTTCGGAAAACCCAACCAATTCCATGTCGGCGCGGTTGCGATATCGGGCCAAAAAGCCTGAGGCGTGACCATGAACGAGCCCGGCCATCCCCAGCCGCAAAGGCTTTGGAGCCGCCCCCAGCATCGCCCCAGCCGCCAAGACCCCAACGAACGTCCTACGTCTCATTCTTCGCACCTCTGAGGAGGTTGAGTCACACGACCACGACGGGAGAGGCTCCCATCGTATCCCAGAGGTACGGGTTCGCCCACCACCCTCTTCTCATCGAGTATTCTTCACGTCGGTCGAGGTCGATGAAACCGCTCCGACGTCTCGTCGATTTTTAACAGACACGAAAGTTACGTTCCAGAATACCAATAAACGTAACGCTTGCCGATTACATTTTCCATTTCGGACCTGAGTTCTTCAACCAGCAGCGCCGCGGGCATTGAGCGGGCGAGTGGGGCACCCTGACCCGCCCATTGGGCTCCGAAACCGGCCTCGCCGGTAGCTTTGGCAGCGGCGTTCAGGGCCTTTCCGGCATCATAGGCGATGGGATAATCCGGGACGATTCCGTCGCCGAGTTCCTCGCCGAGTTCGGTAAATCGGTTGACAAGGCAACGAGCGGGCCGGCCGGAGATCGCCGATGTCATGACGGTATGCTCCGAGGTTCCACTGAGGAGTGCGGCCCGATAGCCGGCGTCGGCCGAAGACTCTGGGCAGGCGATGAAGGCTGTCCCCAATTGCGCCGCGCTCGCACCGAGGAGCAGGCAAGCCGCGATACTGGCGCCGTCCATAATCCCCCCCGCGGCGATCACAGGGAGCGGCAGCGTCTGCACGAGCAGTCGGGTCAAGGCGATCGTTCCCAGCCGATCATCATACGCCTCGGGATCAAACACACCGCGATGGCCGCCCGCCTCAATTCCCTGGGCTACAACGGCATCAATCCCGGCGTCAGCAACGGCTCGCGCTTCTTCCACGCTCGTGGCGGTGGCGATGAGAATGATTCCAGCCTCGTGCAACGCCGCGATTCGCGCGGCGGGAGGCAGGCCGAAATGGAAGCTGACGACCTTTGGTCGCTCCTCGAGGAGCATGGTGAGCATCGCGTCATCATCGATGAAGCTCGTATAGATCTCCCTCAAGTGGCTCGGCGGCTTCGCACCGAAACGAGCGAAAGAAGGAGCAAGGCGAGCGAGCCACGCCGCCTCGCGAGATCCATCGGCAATGGCCGCGCGATGGCAGAATACGTTGACATTGAAGGGTCGATCGGTCAGCTCCCGTACCGCGGAGATCATCTCCTGCGCGGCCTCGGCACTCACCGCACCGACCCCTATCGAACCCAACCCCCCAGCGTTTGACACCGCCGCAGCCATGGCCGGAGTCGAAACGCCTGCCATCGGGGCCTGAATGATCGGCAAACTCACACCGAGCATCTGAAGTAACGGGTTCAAAGCATCCCTCCCGGCGCAGCCATGCGCCTCTTCATGCGCGCATGGTGGTCGCGCCTCGGCCGCAATCAAGCCGATTGGGCCGTCAATGGAACGCTGCCGCGCCACTCGATCTTGTAGAACTCTTCCCGTGCAAATTTCTCGATCTCCTCACGGGATTGAGGAAGCTCGATGCGCGAAATCTCACGGTAAGTACCGCTGCCCGAGCGCTTCCAAACCACTTCCTCTCCATACCACCGGCCGTCCAGAAAATAGACGATCAGGCTCTTCATGATCGAGTTTCCTTATCCATGGCCCAGGGCAATCGAGCTAGGGTAATGGACTGAGATGACCGTGCAGCAGCGGATCAGCACGACCTTCGATTCATGATACGTGAACGGTTTGGGAACGCCAAGTGATCAACCTTCAGAGCGGCATACAAGGAACAGTTCCCATAATTCAAGTTCGGCTTTGGAGGATGGAGGCGGAGGCTCGTTACCCTGATCATGGCGCCAGGTATCCCACGTCTGCACGAGTTCAGCGGGCAAGAAGGTTTCGGGAGCAAGTTGCCGGCCCTGTCGAACCGCCAGCCGAACGTGGCGGACGATGGCCTGGAAATCGAGCCCTCGGATCGCGGCGGCCTCCTGGGGGGTGAAGCCGCGTTCAAGTAGTCGGCAGGTCCATTCTTCCGTGGCCACGTAGGCTGTTGGTGCTCGCGAGGCTTCCGGGGGCCGTGTCACTTCGAGTTCGAGGTCCACCGGCGCCATCGTGAGCTTTGTCGTGGACTTCGATTCAACGGAAGCGATCAAGCTCTCTGTGTCCGGCGCAAAAGGCTGAGGCAAGTCCGCAGTTCGAGGGCTCTGGGCAATAGCGGCCAGGAGGGCTCGGCCATGTCGCTCCAACCGTGACGAGCCCATTCCCTTGATCGCGGCGAGTTCGTGAGGAGTCCGCGGTCGCGTTCGGACCAGTAATCCGAGAGTTTCGTTCGTAAAGATGCAGTAGGGCGGCTGTTTGGCCTCTTTCGCCCACTGACTGCGCAACGATTTGAGCTGATTCCAGAGTGGGTCACTCTCGAGGGTGCCCCCCTCGGACTCCGAAGTCGGATCCGCTTCGGCTGCGAACGATACCGCTGTCGAATGATCGACGGCTTCGAGGGAAGTCGAATGAGGCTCAGCAGCAGGTCTGGGTGCGGGAACGGCCACAGCGTCCTTGGAGATCTTGCTCAAGAGTTCTTGGGGAAGCTCAAGCACCAAGGGGTGATCGACCAGGCCGCGCACCACTTCCCATCCCTGTGCGGTGAGGTTGGCCACAGGGCGAAACCGGTCCACATCGAGAGTCTCCACGAACCCGGCGCTCCCGAGTGCGTCAAGGATCTGAACGACCTCCGCCTGCCGAAAGTCGGCGAGCAGGCCGTAGGTGCTAAGGCGCTTGAGGCCCCAGCGCTCCATTTTCTCGGATGCAGAACCCGTCAGCATCTGGGCGATGACGTTCTTGCCGAATCGGCCTTTCGCTCGGGCGACACCGGAGAGGGCCTTGATGATCACCTCACGCCCAGCTTTGGAAGTGATTGTCGACTCGGTCGCTCGCGGCCTTGCGTCCGAGCCAAAACCGCAGTTATCACATCGGTGACAGTGGGCGCGATCGGCATTCGTATCGCCGAAATAGCCGAGCAAGAACGAACGCCGACACTGTTTCGTCTGACAGTAGGCGATCATCCGATCGAGTTTGTCGTACTCGCGACGCTTCCGCTTCTCGAGCGCGGCGAAGTCGATTTCGAGGTCTCGAGGTCGTCGTTCGCGGTCCACGACCCGGATGGCATTGCCACGGAACGGGGGCACATAGTCGACCGGCAAAGAGCTGGCCAAGGCTCTCACCGCGCGGTCGAATGCGGATCTTTCCAGGCCGAGCGAGGTCGCCAGATCCTGCGGATGGAAATAGACGGCCTCACCGAAGCGTCGATTGACGATCGCCTCGAGGCCGATGAGCACCGTGCGCTGAACCCGGGCCTGGGAACCGAGACGGGGTTCGAGGCTTGATTCGTCTCCTTCCACGTTGATGCGAATGATCGCCATGTTCTCGCGCGGCAGGAAGCGCTCGATGCCACCGGCTGACTCGAGGATTTTGAGACAGGTTCCCACGGACGACTCGTTCAACTCGATGCGGAGCGCCTCGGAGATCTCCGCATGCGTCATCTCGATCGGGTCATCCGAGCGCCCGCGCAAAAAGTCGTAGACTTCGTAGACCGATTCATAGGCAGGATATTCATTTTCAATGAACATTTCCTGGAGATATCGGTCGCTGTAAGAGAAGAGCAAAACGCATTGGGCTGCCTGCCGATCTCGTCCAGCTCGTCCGGCCTCCTGATAGTAGGCCTCGAGGGTTCCCGGAAGATTGAAGTGAATGACGGAACGAATGTCGGCCTTATCGACCCCCATTCCGAACGCGTTCGTGGCGACGACCGTCTGAACCTCGCCGCGCATGAATCGTTCCTGGGCGCTGGTACGCTCCTCGCGCGACAATCCTGCGTGATAGACCACGGCCGACCGTTTTAGCTCACGTTCGAGGTGGGTGCCGATCATCTCACAACGGTTTCGACTCGAGGCGTAGATGATGGCGGGGCCGGGAGTCTGATCCAGGATGTCGGCTAACTCAGCGAGTTTCTCGGCGTCACGGCGAGCCTCGATGACGGAGTAGCTCAGGTTGGGCCGATCGAAGCCGGTGACGAACTGCGCGGGGTCTTGAAGGTCGAGTTGCTCGGCGATATCGCGGCGGACCAGGTCCGTGGCGGTGGCGGTCAGAGCGATGCAAGGCGGGAAGCCGAGCCGGCGCCTGATCTTGCCGATCTTGGCGTAGTCGGGACGGAAGTCATGGCCCCACTCACTGATGCAATGCGCCTCATCGACGGCCAACAGCGCCGGCTTGATCCTCGCCATGACGTCGAGGAACCGCTGACTCCGAAACCGCTCCGGAGCCACGTAGACGAGGTCGTAGCGACCGGCCTCGATCTCGAGGATCCGCGCGAACTGCTCGTTCGGGTCGAGCGTGCTGTTGATCAAGGTGGCCCGAAGCCCGCGCTGCGTGAGCGCATCGACCTGGTCCTTCATGAGGGCGATCAAGGGACTCACGACCAGGGTCGGGCCACGGAGGAGCAGAGCGGGGAGCTGATAACAGAGGCTCTTGCCACCACCGGTCGGCATGACGCAGAGGACGTCCCGGCCGCTCAGCACGTTCTCGATGACTTCGCGCTGGCCGGGACGAAACTGCTCGAGTCCGAAACGCTCGTGAAGAGTCCGCTCCAGATCCAGGACGTTCTCTGCTCCGACCACGGATGACCCCTGACATGATTGAGTGGACTCCCGGTAGCAGGAGTTCCACGGGATCGGCGAGCCCCCAGGCTATCCCTTGATGACTCCCACGGGCCGTAGCCTCGCCACTTTTTTCGAGATGCCGGCTTTGTCCACTACTTCGACCACCTGGTCGACATCTTTATACGCTGCCGGTTGTTCTTCCGCGAGTCCCTTGTGCCCGCGAGCACGTACGATGATGCCCATGGCATCCAGTTCTTTATCGATCCGCCGTCCTTCCGCCAGCCTTACGGCCGCGGTTCGACTCATCATGCGACCTGCGCCATGACAGGTCGTCCCAAAGGATTGAGCCATGCTACCGGGCAGTCCCGCCAACACCCAACTGGCCGTTCCCATACTACCGGGGATGATCACCGGTTGTCCCACGGTGCGATAGGCCAGCGGAATTTCCGGGTGGCCCGGCGGAAAGGCGCGGGTCGCTCCTTTGCGATGGACACAGACCTGCTTGGACGCTCCGCCACCAACCTCGTGGTTCTCGAACTTGGCGATGTTGTGGGCCACGTCGTAGACCTGATCCATGCCAAGCTTTTCCCAGGAAACCCCGAGAACCTTGGAAAACACCTGTCGCGCCTGGTGCGCCAGCAATTGGCGATTGCACCAGGCATAGTTGGCCGCCGAACGCATCGCGGCGATATACGACTGCCCTTCGGGACTACGCACGGGGGCACAGGCCAGTTGCCAGTCAGGAAGAGTGAAGCCGTATTTCTTGGGAGCGTTCTTGAAGACTCCGAGAAAGTCGTCACAGACCTGGTAACCAAGGCCTCGCGAGCCGGAATGAATCAGGACGGTGATTTGCCCCTCGTGCAGCCCCATCGCGAGTGCGGCCTCGGAGTCGAGGACGCGATCGACCACTTGTACCTCCAGGAAGTGGTTCCCTGAGCCGAGGGTGCCGCATTGGTCGAAGCCTCGGGAGTAGGCCCGGTCGCTGACACGGTCGGGATCGGCTCCGTCGAGCCGCCCGCCGGCTTCGGTGAAATCGAGGTCGCGTTCGGTCCCCCAGCCTTGATTCACAACGTACGAGGCTCCTTCCTCCATTAACCGGCGAAGCTTTGGCTTATCGAACCGGAAATGGCCGCTCTGACCAACGCCTGTGGGGATGTCCCGAAATAACTGGTCGACGAGCGTGCGAATCCGAGGCTTGACTTCATCCCAGGTCAGGTCGGACCGGAGTAGACGGACCCCGCAATTAATATCGTACCCTACCCCGCCCGGTGAGATCACGCCCCCTTCCTCGGGGTCGGTGGCGGCGACTCCTCCAATCGCGAAGCCATATCCCCAGTGGATGTCGGGCATCGCCATGCTGGCTTTTTGGATCCCGGGGAGCGTGGCAACGTTGGCCACCTGCTCCGGACCTTGGTCTTTCTTGATCTGGTCGATCAAGGTGTCGTCGGCGAAGATCAGGCCGTCAACACGCATGTCCTCGCGATAGCTTTTCGGAATCCGCCACTGGCAGGGTCCGACTTGCTCGAGAGGACCTGTGAATCCACCCTTCTGGGCGCCCATGAGATACCGCTCCCAATTGGCTCTTGTCGTTGTCGCCGTGCATCGATTTTCGATACGAAACCAGAGATTACGCGGCGAAAAAGGTTCCCCTGAAGGCGGGTTTCGTGGACACGGGCCGAAATCTCAAGGAGAGGAATGGTCCAGGATCCTGTTCAGGACACGGCCCGTCGGGGTATCCCGTTGCGCCACGGTTTCCGGGGTCCCTTCCGCAACGAGTCGGCCCCCTTCGTCCCCCGCACCTGGGCCGAGTTCGATGATCCAGTCCGCCGAGATCATGACCTCGGGGCTATGCTCGATGACGATCAGAGAGTGTCCGATGTCGAGGAGCGAGTTGAAGGCATCCAGCAACTTGAGGATATCGGCGGGATGAAGCCCGGACGTCGGTTCGTCGAGCACGAAGAGAGACTTCTCACGACTGGCTGCACGCGTCAAGGCGCCCGGTGAGGTGGCCAGGTAGCTCGCCAGCTTGAGGCGCTGCGCTTCGCCCCCCGACAGCGTCGAGGCGGGCTGGCCCAGGCGGAGGTAGTCAAGTCCTACGTCCAGGAGCGGACGCAGCCTCGCCTGTACCTTGGGACGGTGCCGGAAGAAGACGAACGCCTCCCGCGCGGTGAGGTCGAGTACCTCTGCGATGTTTCGGCCACGGTACGTGATCTCCAGGGTCTCGGGCCGATAGCGCGTGCCACGGCATTCCGGACAACGGATCAAAACGTCGGGCAAAAATTGCATGTCGACGGTTTGGAAACCGTTCCCTTCGCAAGCGTTGCAGCGCCCTCCCTCAACATTGAAGCTGAATTTCCCCGCGTCGTAATTACGGAGCTTGGCCTCATGAGTCGCCGCGAACGTCTTGCGGATCTCGTCGAAGGCTTTCAGATAAGTCACCGGATTCGAGCGTCCCGAGCGGCCGATCGGCGCTTGATCCACCAGCACGACCGCATCGATCCCGGACGTGCCCGTCAACTCGGTGTGCGCGGCCGCGGGAGTCGACTCCTGCCCAAGCCTTCGTCGCAGGGCAGGAGTGAGGGTTTCTTCGACGAGTGTGCTCTTCCCCGATCCGCTCACCCCGGTCACGACACAGAGAACCCCCAAGGGGAACGCGACGTCGAGGTTCTTGAGGTTATGCGCGCGTGCCCCTGTCAGGATGAGGCTCCCTTTGCCCGGTGCTCGACGCGCGCGAGGGGCCGAAACACGTCGCTTGCCGACGAGGAAATCGGCCGTGACGGATTGGGCTGTGCCCCCGATCTCCGACGGAGGCCCCGCGTAGAGAATACTCCCTCCCGACTCACCTGCACCCGGGCCGATATCGACGAGCATGTCGGCCGACCTCAGAATCGTCGCGTCATGCTCGACGACGACCACCGTGTTACCGGCGTCGCGCAAAGCCTCCACCACGGAGATCAAGCGGCCGACGTCCTCGGGATGAAGCCCCGCCGAGGGCTCGTCGAGAACGTACAGAGTATTGACGAGACCGGAGCCGAGTGCACTCGTGAGCGAGACCCGACGGCCCTCGCCTCGAGAAAGCGTACGGGCCGGTCGATCGATCGACAAATACTCGAGACCGATCCGGGCGAGAAATTCGAGGCGCAGGCTCACCTGCGTGACGATCCTCTGGACAGGTACGCTCGGAGTTTCGTCGTTGATCGTCTGAAGATACGTGCGAACGTCCTTGACCGAGAGTGCTAACAGAGAGGCAATGTCGAGACCGCCGACCTTGACGGCAAGGGCTTCAGGACGGAGCCTGGCACCATGACACGCCGGGCACGTCGAATAGCCCCGCCATCGGCTCAAGAAGACGCGGACATGCATCTTGTACGACTTGCGCTCGAGCCGGCGGAAGAAGCCGCGAATGCCGACGAACCCGTGAGAAGACTCCCCCTCCACGAGCATCTTGACTTGTTCGTTCGTTAATCGCTTGAAAGGAACATCCAGGGGAATCCCAAGGGCAGGGGCCGCAGTGATGAGTTCGTCGAGCGTCTCCCGGTAGGCGGGCGTCGTCCAAGGGGCGATCGCTCCGTCGCGGAGGGTCTTCGATCGATCGGGAACGATTCGGTCCATGTCAAGGTCGATGACACGGCCGAATCCCTCGCAAACCGGACAGGCACCGAGCGGGCTGTTATACGAAAAAAGACGCGGGCTCGGCTCCACGTAGTCGGTTCCGCACCCGCTACAACGCCACCCCTGATGAAAGGTCAAGACACTCTGATCGGTGATGATGCGGCAACGGCCGAGTCCTTTCCGGAAAGCCGTCTCGATCGAGTCGAAGCGACGGCCGGCGGTGTCCGTCCCCTTGACCAACCGGTCGACAACGACTTCGAGTTGTCCGTCTTTGGGCATCGGGATCTCGCCCGAGGTCAGCTCCTGAGTTTGGCCGTCGACGCGAATCCGGGTGAATCCGTCCTCCCGTAGTGCATCCGCCAGTGCATTCCGATCCGAGTCCGGCAGAATCTCGACGGGGAAGGTGATTAAGTACCGGGTCTTTTCGGGAAAGGTGTCAATCTCCCGGGAGATCGACGAAGCGTCGGCGGGATGGACGGTTCGCCCGCAGATACGACAGATCACTTCACCGTCTTTGGCGAACAAGAGTCCCAGGTATTCGTGAATTTCGGTGATGGTACCGACCGTACTGCGGCTGGACCGATGCGCCCCGTGCTGACCAACGGCGATCGCCGGAGGGATGCCTTCGATCTTCTCGGCGTCCGGTTTTTCGAGTTTCGCCAAGAACTGACGTGTGTATGCCGAAAAGGTCTCGATGTAGCGACGTTGCCCCTCGGCATAGAGAGTGTCAAACGCCAGAGAACTCTTGCCGGAGCCGCTCACCCCTGAGAACGCGACCAGGCGATTGAGCGGAAGGTCGAGGTCGACACTTTTCAGATTGTGAACCCTGACTCCTCGCAATTGGATGAGACGAGGATTATCGTCGTTCATGTACCGGCCCTTTGACTTGCGACGTTGAATCGCCATCGTACACCGCTGTACGGGAAGTCGGCAACCCAACGCTATGGCGTTGCGTTGGTTGAGTCGTATACTATGGCCCGGGCCGCGTTCGCGAACCCACGACTTATGATAAGCCGTTGGACTTGGTAGGGTGACCGTTGGGAATTGACCAACGTGTCCGTTTCGCTCTTTGATCGACTCCGTTAAGATCGTTCCACGCGACGTATCTCAGGCGGGGCGCCTTGGGGGATTAGCGACGTGAAGACGACTTGGCTTCGATTCGGATCACCCGGACTTTGGGTCGGGGTCATCTTTCTCTTGAGCGGGTGTGCCGACTCGGCCAAAGACGAAGCGACAACGCCAGGGAAAGCCTCGGGGACTGCTACAGCCACCGCCAAGGGACCGAAATTGCTGTTCATCACCAACAGCAACGCCGACTGGTGGAACGCGGTCGAGAAGGGGATGCTCGACGGCGGCGAGAAGTTCGGCGCCCAGGTGGAGATGCGTCGAAACGAAGGGCTCACCGAGGGGCAAATCCAGCGCCTCGAGGAAGCGCTGAGCCTCCCCGACGTCAAAGGGGTGGCCGTCTCCGTGCTCGAAGCGGAATCTCCGGGCATCGCGGACAAGATGCGGGAACTCCAAAAGAACGGCAAAATCGTCATCGCGATCGATTCCGATGGCCCGTCCGATTGCCGACGCGCCTACATCGGCACGAACAACCGGAAGGCCGGTGAGGTGGCCGGTCAGGTCGCCGCGACGATCCGTCCTCAGGGGGGCGAAACCGCGGTTTTTGTCGGCAAGCCCTCCGCCGCCAACGCCATCGAACGTCGTGAAGGATTCTTTTCGGGCGCGGGCAAGGCCTTCACACAGGCCGAGATCTTCAGCGACGATGGCGATAAGAATCGGGCCCAGTCCAACGTCGTCACAGCGATCACCAAGTACCCTAATCTGGGGGTCTTACTTGGTCTCTGGTCTTATAACGCTCCTCGCATCGCCGAGGAAGTCGGGCAGTCCCCCGAGCTTCGCAAGAAAATGTCGGTCGTGACGTTCGACCTCGATGAACTGGCCATCGACCATCTCGAGCAAGGCCGGATCGACGTGAGCGTTTGCCAGAATCCCTACGAGATGGGATACCAAGGCGTGCGCCTGCTCAAGGCTCTCATCGAGGATGACAAGAAGACGATTGAGGAGATGCTGCCGAACGGAACGGGCGTGATCGATACGGGAGTCCGGATCATCGTTCCCACCAAGGACTCGCCCGTGAAGGGGGAGAACGTCATCGACATCAAGACCATGAAAGAGTGGTTGAATAGCAAGGGCCTGAAATCGTCATGACGAACGAGCCCCAGTCGCGGGTCCTTACCGACTCGAAGTCGTGGACATCGATTTTCCGAGCCCCGGAATGGGGGCTAGTCCTCGGTATCGTGGTCGTTCTGGGCCTTATCTATTTTCTCGACCCCTCGCACGCGTTCTTCTCGGAATTCAGTCGACGAACGTTGCTGCACCAGGTCGGCCTCTTCGGCGTACTCTCGGTCGGGGCGGCGGTGGTGATCATTGCAGGGGGGATCGACCTCTCGGTCGGCGCCGTGGTTGCGCTCTCGTCGATCGTGAGCGCCAAGCTCCTTACGGAATGGATTGGCCATCCCTCCGCGAGCTCACCCCCTTCGCCCCCCCTGGTGATTCTGGTCTTCCTCATCACCCTGGCCCTGGGACTGGCGGTTGGCCTTGGACATGCCTGGATGATCAACTGGTTTCGTTTGCCGCCGTTCATCGCCACGCTGGCGACGATGGCTGGTCTACGAAGTTTGGCGACCATTCTCTGCAAGAACCAGCCGATCACGGTACGTTACGAAACATACCGAATGCTGGGGAAGGAGCCATGGTGGGCCCTGGGCGTCTTTGCTATCGTGGCGGTCATTGTTAGTATCATCATGGGAGCGACCGTCGTTGGGCGCCACCTCTATGCGTTAGGGGGCAATGAACAGGCAGCCCGATTGAGCGGCCTGCCAACGCGCCGGCTTAAAGCCTTCGCCTATGGATTGTCGGGCGTGCTCGCCGCTCTTGGGGGCATCCTCTTCACCGGCAGAAGCGGACAAGCCGACCCTCGCCTCGGTGTGACCTACGAGTTGTATGCGATCACGGCGGCCGTGGTGGGCGGTTGTAGTCTCTCGGGAGGCGTCGGCTCGATTCGGGGGACCATTCTAGGGCTCTTCCTGATTCAAGTCGTCATCAAAGGAACAGGGTTCGTCGTCCGTTGGCTCGACAGTACGCAAGTCGAAGGTCTCGTCCTCGGCACCGTCGTTGTCCTTGCGGTCGCTTTCAACCAGCGCTTTCGCGGACGAGCGTAACATCCTTCCCCTCCGTGCTCGCCTTGCGAAGCCAGAGCCTCGCATCGAACACCTCGCTTCTGCAGAACACTTCATCCCCGGAAATCGATGTGGGGTAAATCGAGTCGTGTTATCTCCGAGCTCCTCGAGCGAGGCTCGGTGCGGAGGATCGTCGGAGGCGTGGTGGCCATCCAGGTGGTCATGGCGCTGGGGATCTTCGGCTATATGCTCATGGGCTGGAGCTTCATCGACGCCCTTTACATGGTGGTGATCTCGATCTCAACGGTCGGCTTCGGAGAGGTCCAGCCGATCTCCACCACGTTGGGCCGATTGCACACGATAGGGGTGATCGTCTCCGGCTCGATCGCCGTGGCCTTCACCCTGGCTGGCTTCGTCCAGTTCTTGGCCGAAGGAGAGATTCGACAACTTCTGGGCAGCCAACGCATGCGTCGTAAGATCGAGATGCTCACGGATCACACGATCATCGCCGGATTCGGCCGGGTCGGGATGCTCGTCGCCGAAGAACTGGCGTCGGCCGGCCTGCCGTTCCTGGTGATCGACCACTCTTCTGACAAAGTAGCCCTCCTCGAGCAGCGCGGTTATCTCCACATCGTCGGCGACGCCACCGAGGAAAAAATTCTGCGAGAAGCGGGGATTGACCAAGCCAAAGTCATCGTGACCGCCATGCCCTCCGACGCGATGACCGTCTTCATCACGCTCACCGCACGACAGATGGCTCCTGATATCATGATCGTTTCGCGCGCAGAGCACCCCAGTACCGTTAAGAAACTGAAGCTCGCGGGAGCCGATCACGTCGTTCTGCCCGCCGCCATCGGCGCGCACCGAATCGTGTCACTGCTCACCAACCCGACCGTAGTCGAATTCGCGGAGCTCGTGACGTCGCGGTCCCAACTGGAAATTCAGATGGACGACCTGCCGATTCGCGAAGGGAACCCGTTGATCGGCAAAACGTTGCGAGATGCCAATATCGGTCGGCGCACGGGTGTGATCGTTATTGCGATCAAGCGGGCCGACGGCCGGGTCGAGTTCCCTCCCTCCGGCGACGAGGCGTTTCGTTCCGGCGACAGCATCGTCGTCCTGGGCGGGCCAACCAATCTCGAGCAACTGCGCCGCGAGTTGGCCATTTGACTCGAAAGTCAACTCAGTGCGCGTTTGCATGCGCTCCGAGGGAATTCTGAGTGGTTTACAGCATGCGGTGACCTGGCTACGATAAGGAGACGCACCAATTCTATCGCGGGCACCGGCTGGGATTTCATCCCGGCCTTTGCTCTCGCCGCAGATTCGTCACGAAAGGGCAGGCCATGGGACAAGCAATCGTCAATCCGGACGATCTCCGACGGTTCGCCACACAATTACGTCAATTCAACAATGATCTGATGTCCCAGATGAGCTCTCTCCACGGTCAGCTTTCTGGCCTGAGCTCGAGCTGGCGTGACCGCGAGCATGACAAGTTCGTCGAAGAATTCGAGACCGTGCTGAAAGTCCTCGCCCGATTCGTCGACACCACCAACCAGCACGTTCCCTTCCTCCTTCGCAAGGCCGAGCGCGTGGAAGAATACTTGAACCAGCGTTAACCGTAGGGAACGACTATGAGCCAGGCCAACGTACGCTCCCTCGATTCGATCAAGGATTTCAGGGTGGCCTTGATCAATTTTTCCGAGGACGCGAAGAACGCCCTCACCGGCGTCGAGATGGAAATCCGGCACTTCCGCAATTGGCTCGAGCGTGACCGGCTGGGATACTGGAAAGGGCAGGTCAAGAAGAACATGGAGGCCGTCGCGGAAGCAAAGGCCGACCTGTTCCGTCGCCAATTGAGCCAGTCGAACAGCGAATCGGTCTCCGACGCCGACCAGAAGGAGGCGTTGCGCCTGGCGAAGCGAAGACTCAAAGAGGCTGAAGACAAGGTCGAGAAGATCAAGAAAATGATCCCGGTACTCGAGCACGCGATTGCCGAGTACCACAGCCAATCCCAGCCTCTCGGTGACCGATTGTCGGGAGGATTGGTCGGCTCCATCATGTTGCTGGAGCGCATGATCATCGCCGTCGAGCGCTACCTGGCCCTCGAAGCTCCCACGTCGCAAGTCCTGCAACCTACGGAGCCGGACTCAGGTTCCTCGGGAACGCGAGGTGGAAAGGCGGGGAGTGCCGCCAACGGCTCGCCTGCCGAAGCTGCCGATAAGACGACGGCCCCTGCCGCGGCCTCGACCCAGGCGGCTCCCGCCACTAAGACCGCTCCAACCGAGGAGGACGACGAAGCGCCGATGACGACCGGCCGCCCCGAACCTGCCTCCGCCCGGCCGAACTGATCGCTTGATAGTTCTCATGCTTCGACGCTGGTCGAACACTTCATGCACATTCCGACACATTTCGAGTTGCATCGAAAGTCGTTCGACCGGCAAAATCGCTCGCAAAACCTGATGTTGGTACTCAATCATTCGCGAGGCAAGTACGCCATAACCGCGAGGAGCTAACCATGAGCGCAGGTTCCGCCCGGCTCAACTTCACGTTGAAGACGCTGCGCGAGAAGTGGGACATCGCCAAGGAGAAGTGGAGTGACGGAGTCTCTCGGGACTTCGAGAAAAATCACTTGTTCCCAGTGGAACAGCAGGCCACAACGGCCATTCGAGGGATGGAAAAGATCGCCGAAGTCTTGAGTAAAATTCGCCACGAGTGCGAGTGATTGGCCCCTCGGTTTTCGAGGATCGTGAAATCCCCTCTTCCGCCCGGATCGCGGGCATTTCGAACCAACGGGTTTGGCCACCATGTCTGACACGACCCTGCTGCAAAAAGAAGCTGATGCCCTGCAAACGTTGGAGCGCGCATCCGCCGAGCGCGCCAAGGCCGAGTCGGATACGGAGCGTGGCTACAGGATCCGCAAGGAAACCGAAGAGACCGGTTTTCAAGAAGCGCTCGCCAAACTGACCAAGACCGGCACCACCGAGATTGCGTCGACCGAGGCGCGCTATCGTTCCGTCAGGGCCGAGCTCAAGAAGAAGTTCGAGGCCGAAAAACAGGCGACTGAGACCGAATACGCCGAGGTGCGCCGCAAGAGCGCCGCCAAGGCGGCCTCAGCGAAGAAGTCGGCCAAGAAGTTGATGGAGGAGACCCGCTGGCAAATCCTCGCGGTCTTCGAGTCGGCCAAGGAGAGCGTCCTCAAGCGCCACAAGAAACGCGAAGCCGACCTCGCCGCCGCGCTCGAGCATTTCGAGGTGATCAAAGAGGACTCCGGCGGCGTCCAACAACTGGGCAAGAAATACAACCTGGCGGCCGCCCCCGCGCCTCCCCAAGCCGATCCGCCCGCCGCATCATCGTCCACTCCGACCCCGGAAGCGACCACGGATCCCGAGACGCCGACAGACGCAGAGGCGCCAACCGATGGGGAAACCCAAGCCGACGCGGAAGCCAAGCCCAGCGATCCACTTTCGCAACTCCAAGATGTGCTCAAGCAAGCGGATGAGCAACTTGAGCCTCTCTCGAATCTTAAACTTCTGAACTTCCTCCGATTTCAGCAGTTCATCTGGCCGTTCGTCGGTCTGGCGCTGGCCTTGGTTTACCCGCTGGGGACGGTGTTGGGGTGGCAAATCGGGGCAGGGGCCGCTGTCGTCATCGCGGTGGCCGTGGCGATCGGTGTGCGGTCATGGTTGTCGGGCATTGCCAAGAAACAGGTTGAGAAACTCTACCCACCGTTCGCCTACTCGCTCGAAGAAGCCGAGCGACTCGTCACGCAATCCCAGGATTGGATCAAGACGATCTTCGAAACACAAAAGGTCGAGATCGAGGAGAAACGAGAAAGGGACTCGAAGCAAGCCGAAGAAAAATTCAACGTGACGAGCGAGGTCGCCGACGAGCGAAGCGCCGGGGAACTCAAGCAGGCCGACGAGAAATACCCCGTACTGCTCAAAGATATCGAGAAGCGTCGTGTCGAAGAGTTTCAAAAGGTCGACGAGCGTTACCCCAAGAAAATCGCCGAGCTCAAAGAAAAGCTCGAAACCGACACGAAGCAACTCCACGAAAACTACCGTCTCCAGAAGGAAGCGACCAAGAAGGCGTACACGGACGCCTGGAACAACTTGACGGAACGTTGGAAATCGGCTCTCGCCCACGTTCAGTCCAACGTCGACTTCGTGAACAACACGGGATCGGAGATCTTCCTCGACTGGCACAACGTCGAACCGGATCAATGGGTTCTTCCCAAGGTTGTTCCCTCGGCGCTTCAGTTCGGCCGGTTCCAGATCGAGATGAACCAGATTCCCCAGGGGATTACCACCGATCCTCGGCTCAAGGGAATGGCCCCCGACAGCTACTCGCTGCCCGCGATGGTACCGTTCCCCACGAAGGCCTCGCTCTTGATTCGGGCGGCGGACGCCGGGAAAGCCGAAGCCGCGACGCTCCTGCAGTCGATGATGCTTCGCTACGCGACGTCGATCCCCGCCGGTAAGGTCCGATTCACCATCATCGATCCGGTGAGCCTGGGTGAGCACTTCGCGGCGTTCATGCACCTGGCCGACTACAGCGAACTCCTGGTCAACGGCCGGATTTGGACCGAAGCGTCGCACATCGAACAGCGTCTGACCGACCTTCAGGCGCATATGGAAAACGTCATCCAGAAGTATTTGCGCAATGAGTTCGAGACGATCGAAGATTACAACATCCATGCTGGTGAGGTCGCCGAGCCGTTCCGGATTCTGGTCGTCTCCAATTTCCCCGCAAACTTCAACGAATCGGCCACGAGGCGATTGGTCAGCATCGCGAGCAGCGGGGCCCGTTGCGGGGTCTTCACCCTCATCTCGATCGATACGAAGTTGCCGCTGCCCTCGAGCTTCCAGATCAAGGATCTTGAGCCCTACGCCGTGAATTTGGCCTGGAAGGAACAGAAGTTCCAATGGCGCGACGAGAATTTCACGAGGTTCCCGCTCCAGCTCGATAAACCTCCGGGTCCGGAGGCGTTCACGCGACTCATGCACATCGTCGGTGAGGCCGCCCGCAACGCCAACCGCGTCGAGGTGCCGTTCGACTTCATCGCACCGAAGCCCCATGAATACTGGACGGGCAGCACCGCGAAGGGGATCGACATTCCCTTGGGTCGAGCCGGTGCCACCAAACTTCAAAACATGAAGTTGGGTAAAGGTACCTCGCAACACGTGCTCATCGCCGGTAAAACCGGGTCAGGTAAATCGACCCTCTTGCACGCGTTGATTATGAACGCGTCGTTGAATTACAGCCCCGACGAGTTGCAACTCTACCTGATCGACTTCAAGAAAGGCGTCGAATTCAAAGTTTACGCGGCCATGCAACTGCCGCACGCCAAGGTCATCGCCGTCGAAAGCGAACGCGAGTTTGGACTCAGCGTGCTCCAGCGCCTCGACCTCGAGTTGAAGGTTCGCGGTGATCGGTTCCGCGACCTCGGCGTTCAAGACCTCAACAGTTACCGCCTACTCGAAGACCAGCCGCCGCTTCCGCGAGTCTTGTTGATCGTCGACGAGTTCCAGGAGTTCTTCGTCGAAGACGACAAGATCGCCCAGGACGTCGGCCTCTTACTCGACCGCTTGGTGCGACAGGGTCGTGCCTTCGGCGTTCACGTCAACCTTGGATCTCAGTCACTCGGCGGTGCCTACTCGCTGGCCCGAAGCACGCTCGGCCAGATGGGCGTCCGCATCGCGCTTCAGTGCAGTGAGGCGGACTCGAACCTGATCTTGAGCGAAGACAACTCGGCCGGTCGACTGCTCACCCGTCCTGGCGAAGCGATCTACAACGACCAGAACGGAATGGTCGAAGGGAACAACTTCTTCCAGGTCGTTTGGCTCTCCGACAGCCGCCGCGAAGAGTATCTCGAAGATCTCCAAGCGTTGTCCAAAGCTCAGAACCGCCCGCCCACGGAACAGATCGTCTTCGAAGGGAACCTCCCCGCGGTGCCCGCCAGGAATCATCTGCTGGGGGGGCTGCTCCACGCGGACGACTGGCCGACCCCTCCCAAGGCCGATTGGTCCTGGCTTGGCGAGGCGATCGCGATCAAAGACCCAACCGCCGCAGTCTTCCGCCCACAGAGCGGCAGCAACCTCTTGATCGTCGGCCAGAACGCTCCGGGGGCCTTGGGGATCATGGTCACCTCGTTGGTGAGCATCGCCGCCCAGCACATCCCGGCCCGACCGTCGAATCCCACGGCTGGGGTCCGCTTCTACGTCTTCGACGGCAGCCCGGTCGACTCCACCAATGCCGGACTGCTCGGCAAGCTGGCCGAGGTGATCCCACATCCCATCAAGGACGTCACCTGGCGCGAAGTGAAGACCGTCATCGCGGACATCGCCGCCGAAGTCGACCGACGGCAACAGGATGCCGGCGAAACACCGCCCATCTACCTCTTCATCTACGACCTCCAGCGCTTCCGCGACCTGCGCAAGTCGGATGACGATTTCGGGTTCGGCGGAAGTTCTCGTGATGGCGGTCCGCTGCCCACGTCCAAGCTCTTCTCCAACATCCTCCGCGAGGGACCGCCCGTCAACGTCCACACCTTGGTTTGGTGCGATAGCCTCAATAACCTCAACCGGACCTTCGACCGCCAGGGTTTGAAGGAGTTCGAGATCCGCGTGCTCTTCCAGATGAGCGCCAACGACTCGAGCTCGTTGATCGACTCTCCCGCGGCCGGCAAGCTCGGCGAGCTTCGCGCCCTCTTCTTCAGCGAAGAAGAAGGGAAGCTCGAGAAGTTCCGTCCTTATGGCTATCCCGAAGACACCGAATGGTTCGACTACGTCCGAGAGCGGATGCACAGTCGGCCGAACGGTGCCGAATCGCAACCTCCGTTCGACTTCCCGAAAGCCGGCAATCAGGCTCCCTCGGCAGCGGCTCCAGCATCCTCCTTCTCGGCCCCGGTCGAGAACCGGTTCGACGAGGATTCGATTCCTCCGCCTTCGAGCGAGCTACCTTTCGGCTTCGCCCCGATCCCACGCTCTACCGACGCCGATGCTCCCCCGAGCTTCGACACCTCGGACGACTCGCTACCGGAACTCCCAATCTCGGACGAATTGCCACCGGGATTCGCTCGCATTCCGCGCTCGACCGACCCCGATGCTTCCGATCGCTTCGACACCTCGGATGACCTGCCCTCTGAAACGGCCAGCCTCCCGCCCTCGACCGACGTCGACAAGAAACCAAGTTCTGCGCCCGATGAAGGGGGAATCGATTGGTCGGCCATCTACAACGATGCCGTCGAAGCGACGAAGGGTTTTATTTCCACGCCCGACGGTGACAATGGTCACAATGGGTCTTCCCAGGCCACGAATGGCCACTCTGCCAACAAATCGGGGAACGGCTCCGCGGAGGAGCCGGGCCCCCGTGAAATCGCCGAGACTTGAAACTCTTTGGATTATCCAAGAGTTTTCATAAGGGAAACCTTAGCCTGCCGAGGCTTCGGTAAACGCCGAGGCAGGCCGAGACCAGCCCTACGCGTAGCGAGCCTCAGGAGCATTGCTTCTCTGGCTCTCGATCAAGAAAAAGGGATTGGCACTTCGCGTCGGCGGAGTGTCAATCCCTTTTGTTTATTGTCTTTCAGTACATGTTTCGCATTCTTGCTTAACAAATTTGTCAGGAGATACGGTGCGGTCTTTCCACGCGTTTGGCCAAGACCGCCTGAGAGGGTACACGTCCTCCCCAAAGGAGTAAGGTAGCCTCGTTGGGTCCTTCGAGTCGAAGTTCGCGCCGTAAATCTTCAGGCCGCAAGTTGAGGCCGCGCGGCTTGATCTCGAGGACGCCGAGTTGGTGGCGTGCAACTAACTTTCGAAGCACCTTGGTATCAAGAGGGGACGTTTCGACCACCTCGAAGGCGGAGAGGAACGGGGATTCCAGACGCGCCGACGCTGTCAAGAAGTCGATCGTGGGGGCCACTCTTTGCAGTGAATGAGCCACGGCGAACGCATCGAGCAGGCGAGCACGCGATAGTGTCGGATCCGGGTCGTAGATCCAGGTCGAGACCGAGGCGCAGGGTGCGAGTTGGTCGCTCGGGCCGTCCTTGTCAGTCCAGGTCGCTCCCAGAGGGAGTAGCGTGGCCCGTCGACGGCAGGTGATCAACTCTCCAAACCAAGCGGTCACTTCCTTGCATTCACCGCGGAGACTGACCAGTTCCATCTCCCAAGCCGAGAATTCGGGAATCTCCGCGAAGTCACTTGCCGGCCCAAGCTTAACGGCACCGCCCCGAAAGCGTTGAGGAAGGGCGCTCAGAAACTCAGCGCTTGGCGCATAGTCCTGCAATCGACGAGCGCGATCTCGGGTGGAACGACCGGCACGGCGATCGGGATCCACATGAACCAAAGCGTGCTGAGGCGCCTTGAAACATTCGGCCTTCGCCTGAATGGGCGTCACCGCAGAGTTCACATCATACACCCGGGCGTTCCATTGAAGTCTGCGACACATCCCGGGGTCGGCGTCCACCGCGAGGACTGAGGCTCGGGTCCCAAGAGCCAAAGAGTCTCCTCCAATCCCGGCGCAAAGATCGACAACGAGGTCGGCATCAAAGCGCTGGGCCTTGGACAGAGCGACAGGCTCTGCCGTCGCTTGTTCGAGTCCTACGGGTTCAAGCCACATCTCCGCCGCGCGTGAGAATTTGGCGGATGCCCGAACCCGCGCAGCGACAAGCCGGACCGCCGCACTGACTTGCTCGGCTGTCGCCAATCGCCGCCAGCGAGCGAGTTCGGAAGGTCCGGGAGACGTCACCCGCTCGACCTCCTGACGTAGCCTCTCACCCTCCTTCGTGGTGAGCACCCAGAACTCTGCCTCCGCATCTCCCCGCACCATCGAATTCGGTTCCTCTCGTGAGCGAATGCGCAACCCCTCATGCCACATGAACACAAAATCTATTAAAATTGTTAATGTTTTGTTTCTAGCAATATAACCCTTCCCATTCGCTCTGTTACCGAAGCCCGACTGGGGTCTACCGGGCCAAGGCGTGAGGTAGCTTAAGTAGGGGGAGAATTATCACAAATACAGGCCGCCCGTACTGTCCGGTATTGGGACCAACACAGGACTCAATCCCGCGACCGTCGGTCAGGTTGCGAATCGTGTGGCCGCGATTTGATCGCGCTACCGTTGCGAACGACGGCCTCGCATGGAGTGAGGCACTGGGTTTCCTCGAGCTCTTCCGCGTGGTGCAGACCCCATTCGTAGAGCTGAAAAATCAGTGGCTTCAAACTCATTCCCAAGGGCGTCAGCCCATAGTCGACCCGTGTCGCCTCCTCAGCGAAAGTCTGTCGATAGACAAGTCCATGTTCTTCTAATGACCTGAGTTGCTGGGTCAGAACTTTCTGGGAAATGCCGGAAATCTGGTTTTGCAGGTCGCATAGCCGCTTGGGGCCTTCCAAGAGAACGTCCACGATGATCGCCTTCCAGCGGCCGGAGATCACGCCCAACGCTCGTTCGATGGGGAGCCCAGGAAGTCGCTTTCTGATCGCCATCTTACCCACCAAAAAGTGCGTAGATTTCGAATAATTCCGGGTCCTACAATCGGCATCGAAGGCCGAACGAATGGCCATGAGCGAGGTGGCAACGCCGACGAAGGAGGTACCAGTGCCCACTCTATTCGATACTCATGATCTTGGCCACGAATTGATCCTCACAAATCGCGTCGTGATGGCGCCAATGACCAGAACACGGACGTCGGACGGCGATGTCCCGAATGCACTGATGGCGACATATTATGGGCAGCGTGCCAGTGCCGGTCTAATGATAACCGAGGCAACCGACGTGTCTCCTTCCAGCAAAGGATACGCGCGGACCCCCGGCATTCATACGGACGAGCAGATCGAGGGATGGCGATTGGTCACAAGCGAAGTCCATCGGAAGGGAGGCGTGATTTTTCTCCAAGTCTGGCATGTCGGGAGAATGGCACACACGTCCTTGATGCCAAACGGAGAAGCGCCGTGGGGCGTCACCGACGAGAAGGCGAGTGAGTCCGACGTGTTCGCTCACGACTCCCATGGCAGGCTGACGTTCATGCGTGCAAGTCCTCCCCGCCAGATGAGCACAGAAGAGGTTTCCGGGGTCGTGAACGACTTCGCGCTCGCCTTCAAGAACGCAAAACTTGCGGGATTCGACGGCGTGGAACTCCATGCGGCTAACGGGTATCTGCTCGATCAGTTCATGAGTTCATCTCTTAACAAACGCATCGATCGTTACGGTGGAGCGACACCGCAGTCGCGTACGCGCTTCCTCCTTGAGGTTGTGGACGCCGCCGTACGGGAATTGGGTGCGGACAAGGTTGGGGTTCGGGTTTCCCCATTCGGGAGATACAACAGTATGCCGGCCGATCCACTCGTTGAAGAGACGTTGCTGTATTTGTGCAATGCGTTGAGCCTTCGCGATGTTGCCTATCTGCACTTGCTCTACCAGTTGTTTCCTCCAGGTAACGCACAAAGCAATGAGTTCAATGGGAGTTATCTCAGCGACGATCTCGTGCGGAAGGTGCGCGAAACGTTTCATGGGTCACTGATCTGGTGCGGAGGATTTACCAGCAGTACCGCTCAGTCGGCGCTGGAGACAGGTTGGGTCGATCTGATTGCTTTCGGCAGACCCTTCGTCGCTAATCCGGATCTGGTGGCCCGCTTCAAGAACAACTGGCCACTGGCCGAGGCTGACAGGTCTGCCTTGTATACTAGAAACGGCGAGAAGGGCTACACGGACTTCCCGGAGTACAATCCCGGTTCTAACGCCAACACGTAGGACATGACGGAAGCGAGCCCCCTAACCGGGTCAGCCTAGCAAATCGAATATTGGCGATGAGGGGTCCCAACAAGACGCTCTGATAACTGAATCCGTACGGCGGTACAGTTCGCCATATTGGCAATAGGTTCAATGACAGCCTGCCTGAGGTCGCTTCCTGGGATGAGCCTCTCTGCCCACTCGCGATCTCAGAGACTATCCGGGAAGTTAGCATTGACGCGAAGATACGTTGTTTGGGTGGCCGGAGACGAGTCTTCGAGGCCCCGGGGATCGGCCGAGGCTCGTCCCGGGGCCTCGCTGCGATCCTCCCCGGCCACCCGCCTTTCCTGACTTCACATGGCTAAACTTATCCGAATCGCCTCTTACCGCCTGCCGTAGACAGATCGTTGCCGGAATACTCGAAGGGTCCGAGGCCGTACATCGGATTTCCTCCTGAGAGGCGAGACGGGATGATATCCGACGCTGAGAGCATGCCCGATCTCACGACCCCGATCAGCTTCCCCACCTCATGCATCGCCTCACGACGCCGTCGCAACAACGGCAATGCCTTCTGAAGAAAGGCAAAGCGGCTCTCAAGGATAGGGCGACAACATCCTCTCCATCCCGTCACCCCATGTTTGCCATATTACCAGGGCTTGCAATTCCTTGGATTTCACCTTGATTGCCATGATTCGATCCCTTACTCTATTTCATGGTCAAAATATTCCTTTCGCTAAAATCATCTTGATTTGGAGGCCAGGAGTCATGCGCAGGCAGGTTCGACGTCGTCCCGTGGTCGAGTCGCTGGAGTCGCTCACGTTGCTTTCAGCGCTCGCCACAACAGCGACGCACGCCGTTGCGGCGGAAGTGTCGGCGAGGCCAACAAATGTCGGTCCGATCGAGCTCGTTGGCACGGCGAAGGGGGTCTACCGGAATGGCCAGGCGGCAGGTGCCCCCATCTCGTTCGTCGCGAGAGGGAACATTTCCCCGCTCGGTCGGTCAACGATCAGAGGCAACTTCCAAGCTACAGTTTCCCCCCCTACGGGGAGTGTAACCTTCTCGGAGGGCAGGCGAGGTGAAGTGACCGCTACGCTCGCGGCGACGGAGGATCCCAGTATAGTGACGTACACTATCACCGGCGGGAAAGGGAGGTTCGCTAGCGCCACGGGTAGCGGGACGGCCACCATCAGTTTCGCTAAGGCCAACGCCCGAGGCCTGGGCAGCTATTCGACAACTTTCCATCCCGCATGAGGACGACTTTCCATCCCGCGTGAGGATGTCAGGCACCCCTGTTGATGACCTCGTTCCATGGCCCGGGCTCGCTACGAAGAAGCCAAGGACCCACGAGCGGCGGCCCCGTCAATCTCATTTCTGATGGCTAAATTTCTGCCGAAACCGTCGCGAACTCTTCCCCCCCCATTAAGCCGTTGCATCAGCTAGCTCGCCGACTCTTGTGGCGTGCAGGAAACGAGCACGCGCACGTCGTCGACGACCTCTTGGTCCGTGAGAATTTCGACCGCCAACTCCGCACTGATCGTCCAAACGACCTGATGGAGTCGAGCCCCGACATCGCCTCTCCGTAGATTCATGCGACACTTCGTGATCCACATCCGCTGGAACTTGATGTCGAAATGTGGATAAGCTGTCCTTCGGTAGTGCTCGTTCCCTGGAGACTTCTGGAAGTGGCCGCCTGAAGGTGGACGACTTCAGATCGCAGGAATGGGTATCAATCACGCGAAGCGGAATCTTTCGATCAAGTATTGACGCGTAAGCCGGGCAATAGCAAGATGTTGTGCGTAGCAGACGGAGTAATCCTTTAGAATAGTTCATCTCCTTGAGATGAAAAGAGGGGCTCGAGCGCCTGAACTCGCTTCCATCCCTCAGTTCTCAACCGAATGTCTCGTCTCTTGGTTCTGGAGGTTGAGCGTCGTGACCCACGGATCGGAGGCCTGTCGCCCGGCTCCTTCCTGGCTTCGAGATCCGCTCTTGCTTGGCGGGTTGTCGATCCCCTCAAGGTTTTTTCTGGCCCCACTCGCCGGATACACCAGTCTCGCCTTTCGTCTCGCCGTGAGAGAATGTGGCGGGTTGGGACTCGCGACGACTGATCTTGTGAACGCACGCTCGATTCTGGAGCGCCGGGCACGTGCCTTCGAACTGGCCGAAACCTGCGGAGAGGACCAACCGCTCTCGATCCAGATCTACGGCCATGTCATCCCCGAGATGCGCGACGCGGCGCGGTGGGCGGTCGATCAGGGAGCATCGGCCGTCGATATCAACATGGGTTGCCCCGTCAACAAAGTGGTGAAGACGGGGGGTGGCTCCGCACTCATGTGCGAGGCCGATTCGGCCGTGGAGCTTGTCGAGGCCGTGGTGAATGCGGTCGAGGTTCCCGTCACCGTGAAGATGCGGCTCGGTTGGGATGCCCAAACTCTCACAGCTCCCGCACTTGCCCGTTCTTTCGAGCGCGTCGGGGTGGCCGGGGTGATCGTCCACGGCCGGACGCGCGAGCAAGGGTTCCGTGGTAGCGTCGACCGAACCGGAATTCGCGCCGTTGTGGAGGCCGTTGAGAAGATTCCGATTGTCGGCAACGGAGACATCCGTACCCTTGATGACGCCGAAGGGATGTTCCGAGAAACGAACTGCGCGGCGATCTCGATCGGTCGAGGTGCCTTGTCGAACCCGTTCCTTTTCCGGCAACTCGTGCACTGGGCCGAGTTTGGTACTCCGGGTCCGGAGCCGACTTTTGAAGACCGTGTGGATGTGATGTACCGGCATTTCCACGGTCTCGTGGCGCGTCGGGGAGAACGGCTCGCCTGCCTCCAATTTCGCAAGATCATCAAGTGGTACAGCCACTCGATCCGTCCCCCCAAGGCGCTTTATCACCGCCTGATCAACCTCGCCAGCGTTAGTCTCTTCGATGAGACCGTGGCCGCCATCCTCGAGTCCGGGCCGGCTTCGCCACTCCCAGGGCATTTCGAACCGAGGGTTCCGGTCCCCTCAGGGCCGATCGACGTTTGGTGAAGGCTCGCTACCACCTTCGCTTAGCTCCGCGAAGACGGCATCCGATCTGGGTTTGCCCAGGCCCAGGCCTGCAAGGTGAATCCCTTCCTTGTTCAGGTCGGGGCGTCTTCCTATGATGACGGTTGACGATACGCCTGCTCTCCGCGAGGGGGAGCCGGCGTTCCCAATCATGGCGGTAATGGGAGGGTCACCATGGCTACCGCGACCGAACCTCGACGCGCAGTGCGTCGCTCGTTCCAGACCAAGTTGTTGATTGATGGACAATGGCGAGACAGCCTGAGCGGCAAGACGTTCGCCACCGTCAATCCGGCCACGGAAGAGTTGATCGCGAATGTCTCGGAAGGGGATGCAGCCGATATCGATCTCGCGGTCAAAGCCGCGCGGAAGGCCTTTGACACCGGTCCTTGGCGCAAGACCGATGCGCGCGATCGCGGGCGGCTGATGAACCGACTGGCCGACCTGATCGAGAAGAACGTCGACGAGCTGGCCGAGCTCGAGACGCTCGACAACGGGAAGCCGATCTCCGAAAGTCGCAACGCCGACCTGCCTCTAGTCATCGACTGTTTCCGGTACTACGCCGGCTGGGCCGACAAGATTCACGGCCAGACGATCCCGGTTCGAGGCAACTACTTCTGTTACACCAAGCGCGAGCCGGTCGGCGTGGCCGGCCAGATCATCCCATGGAATTTCCCCATGCTGATGGTCGCCTGGAAGTGGGGTCCTGCGCTCGCGGCCGGCTGCACGGTGGTCTTGAAGCCCGCTGAGCAGACCCCGCTGAGCGCCCTTCGGCTCGGCGAGCTCGCCCTTGAGGCCGGGTACCCCGCAGGGGTGATCAATATCGTGCCGGGCTTCGGTGAGACCGCGGGGGCCGCTTTGGTGGCTCATCCGGGAGTCGACAAGCTGGCCTTCACCGGTGAAGGGCGAACGGCCCAGATCATCATGAAGTCGGCCGCGGACACGTTGAAGCGGATCACCTTCGAGCTCGGCGGCAAGAGTCCTAACATCGTCTTCGCCGACGCGGACCTCGACGCGGCCGTCGAGGGGGCAATCCTTGGCCTCTACTTGAACCAAGGACAGTGCTGCTGCGCCGGGAGCCGGCTGTTCGTGCAGGAGTCGGTACACGACAAGTTCGTTGAGCGACTCGCGGCCAAAGTCAAAGGAAGAAAGCTGGGCGATCCCTTCGACAGTTCAACCGAGCAGGGGCCCCAGGTCGACAAGGCCCAGTTCGACAAGATCCTGTCGTACATCGAAAAGGGCAAGGAGCAGGGCGCCCGTTGCGTGACCGGTGGCCAGCGAGTCGGCGATAAAGGCTACTTCATCGCTCCGACCGTCTTCACCGACGTCAAAGACGACATGGCGATCGCGCGTGACGAAATCTTTGGGCCGGTCCTCTCGGTGATCAAGTTCCGCGACGTTGAAGAGGTGATCGAGCGGGCCAACACGACCGACTACGGTCTCGCCGCGGCCGTCTGGACTCGCGACATCGGCAAGGCACATGCCATCGCCGACCGCGTCCGTGCCGGAACGGTTTGGGTGAACTGCTACGATGTGTTCGACGCCGCCGCGCCGTTCGGCGGATTCAAGCGAAGCGGCATCGGCCGCGAACTCGGCGAGAAAGCACTCGACAACTACACCGAGCTCAAGACCGTGACTGTCGCTCTCGACTGAACCTGAGAAAACGTATAACCCGAAGGGACTGGAGCCGAAAGGAAAGGCTCCAGTCCCTTTTTTATTTGATGATTTGTAGGGTGGGAACCCACTAATCCTGAGGGAAAACATGGGTAGACGAGCCACCTGTCGGGAAAGGCCCTCCTACGAATTTTCATACTTTCCTCGTCATGTCTTTACTTTGACTCAAATTTAAAATAAAACACCCACGCAGGCGCGCCTGCAACTGTCTATTATTAATTTTAAATAAATAATAGCTCTCTTTAGGAATGCATTCGCCAGCCCATAAACGAAAGTCATAAGGTATGGCGAGGAGCCGAGAAGAAGGTGTATGACCCACTGTTTCCCCGTATTTTCCCTTGGTTTTGGCAGTTCCAAGAGTGACGGCTGTTCACAGCCTTATGAGGTGTGAAGGGTTACTTGCTTCGAATTATCGCCCCGATCTTATTATGTAGGCACTTGACATTTAGAGTTACCTCTTAGCAAAATCTGATGTCCTGGTGCTAAGCAGCCGCTTTTAGCTCTTCACGGACGTCCATCCAGCAATGAGGCTGACCAATCCAAGGGAGTACGCATCGTGCTGGACCAAATTCTCGAGAGCTTTCAACGGGCCACGCAGTCGACCGTGCGGCTGCAAAATGAGATCTTCAAGCAGTGGGCGCAGCAATGGCCCACAATGCCGTTGAATCCTGCCGGCGCTTCAGCGGAATGGTACCAAACCTTTTATAAAAACTGGCTTCAGCTTGTTTCTGACCCATTAAACGCAAACAAACGTCACGAATCGCTCGAATCGTTGTACGATGCCGGCGTCCGGGTCATCGAAGAGGCCTTCCGCGTCTCCGAAGCCAAAACTCCCGAAGACTATCGCCATATGGTCGAAGATCTCTGGCGCGAGCTCTTTACGATCTACAGAGAAGGAACTGAGGGCCAACTCCGCGATTTTGAGAAGGGGATCGCAAGTTGGCTCGAGACAACGCACTCCAAGGCAAAGCCTTGAGAGACTCGGACACAGTACGCGCTGGTCTGACGTGCGTACTCTCGAGGCTTGCACAGCGATTGCTGCGGCCCTTCCGTCTCTTCCGTCTGCAGCAGCAATCCATCTCATCCATCCGTGACTGGTGTTACTCCAGCCAGTTGCGGTGGCCTTGATCGGCCCCAAAAAATCGGACGGTCGCCCAAACTTGGCTGCGATCTGGCGTACGAACCACCGTTCGATCGCCGAGGGTGCTCGTTTCGCGCGAGTCGGTGGCAAAGCCGCCCGTTTTGGTAACCCATTCACGGAGCATGACAAACCTTCTGTTAGGGGTGATCCTGCATGTCATCATACAAAGCAAAGGTTCCCGACATCTCGGCCCCCTTGACCGAACTCTGGTCCGGCTTCTTCCACTCTTTGGAGACACAGTGCGACCTGATGCGGGAGTCTCTTGAGAAATCGTCCGACCCGCGGACGGTGCGGAAGCGCTGGTTCGAAGCAACAAGCCGAGCACTCGACGCCTCCATGAGGTCTCCGGCATTTCTCCGAGGGATGGGGACGAGTCTCAAAACGGCCACGGCGTACAAGTTGATGCAGGAACAAATCCTGTCCGGTTGGGCACACCACTTCGGGGTCCCGCTCGCCAGTGATCTGCATGAGCTCGCCGACCAACTCCGGCGCATCGAGGAAACGCTTCGGACAAACATGGCGACGATCGAGAAACGCCTCGCCAACATTGAAGCGGAAAAGGGCAGAGCCGAAGCCCCAGCCGAGAAGACGCCAAACGAGGGCCAGTAACTCCTGCCCCTCGAACTCGACAGCCTTTTCCAATACAATTGGAGCCAAGATCCCATCATGAAAACTTACGAAGCAAACGGTCACGTCTCCCTCATTCTCGATTTCGAGTCACCGAGCTTCAGCCTCCTGGGTCGAAAGGCGTTCGTAACCGGGGGTTCTCGGGGGATCGGACGCGCCTGTGCCTTGGCACTCGCCTCGGCGGGTGCCGATATCGCCCTGGGCTCGAGCCCGGCGGGGGTAGAGATGGCGGAAGACGTATGCAGTCAAATCCGCCAACTGGGACGTCAGGCTAAGGCCTATTCATTCGACCTTGCCAGCCACAGCGAGCTCGAGCCGATGTGTGGGCGGATTCTCGAGGACTTCGAATCGATCGACATTCTGGTCAACAATGCCGGCATCACCCGCGACCGCTCCTTTCGCAAGATGGATCGGAGGGCCTGGGATGAGGTGGTCAGCACCAACCTTACCAGCGTCTTCGAGGTCACTCAGAAACTCATCGAACCAATGGCCACTCAAGGTTGGGGGCGGGTCATCAATATCTCGAGCGTTGTCGGTCGCATCGGCAACTTTGGCCAGGCGAATTACGCGGCGGCGAAGGCCGGGCTGATCGGATTGACCAAGACCCTGGCGCGGGAGTATGCCCGCAAGGGGGTGACGGTCAACGCTATCGCTCCAGGGTTCATCAAAACGCGCATGCTGGACGGCGTCCCGGACAAGGCGATGGAATCCGTGCTCGGCATGACGCCCGTCGGGCGTCTCGGGGAACCCACGGAGATCGCCGCAGGGGTTCTTTATCTCGCCTCCCCGGCGGCCGGATTTATTACCGGCCATGTGCTCGACATCAATGGCGGATTGGCAATGTAAGCGCACGAACACAACGAAGCGGAGACATTCGAGATTCCGGTGAAATCGCCGTGGGCGGTTTCCGTGGGTTTCGCCACCGACTCGGAGATGTAAATACTGTGGCCGGCTCAATCTTCGAAACGCTCGCCGAACAACAGGTCGCCTCAGTCGTCGAATTCCAACACAACTGGTTACGCATGCTCGGTCTCCCGCGGGCGGTTGAGCTCGCAGGACAGACGCGGGTCGGTACGACTCCGCACGACGTGGTGTTCGAAAAGGGCTCGCTCCGCCTTCTGCGGTATCGGCGGGAGACGCCGGCCGTCTATGCCGAGCCGGTCTTGTTCTGCTACGCGTTGGTGAATCGTCCCTACATCCTCGACCTCCAGTCAGACAAGAGTGTGGTTCGGCAATATCTGGACCGCGGTTTTGATGTGTACCTGATCGATTGGGGCGTTCCCTCCCACTCCGATCGCAGGTTGACGCTCAACGACTATGTCTGTGGACTCCTTAACGACGTCGTCAACGACATCATTCATCGCCACGGTCGGGAAGACCTCCATCTTCTCGGCTACTGCATGGGCGGAACGATTTCGACGCTGTTTACCGCGCTTGAGCCGGAGCGCATCAAGACCTTGACCCTCTTGGCCGCTCCCATCGACTTCAGCGATAAACACTCGCTCCTGCACCTCTGGACCACCCCGGAGTACTTCGACATCGACAGCCTCATCGATGCGTATGGCAACTGCCCCGCGCCTTTCTTGCAGTACTCCTTCCTGTGGATGAAGCCGGTCCAGAATCTCGTCGAGAAGTACATCACTTTTTATGAACACCTGGATAATCCCAAATTTATGTCGCACTTCTTCGCGATGGAGCGTTGGGTCAACGACAACGTCCCCGTTGCCGGAGAGACGTTCCGCGAATTCGTCAAGAAGCTCTATCAGGGCAACGAACTCGTGCGCGGCAAGTTCCGTTTAGGTGATCGTCACGTCGATCTCGGTCGGATCACTTGCCCGGTTCTCCTTCTTACGGCCAAGAACGACCACCTCGTCATCCCGACGTCGACGGAGGGGCTCTTGCCGCACATCAAATCGACCGATGTTAAAACGATGACACTGCATGCAGGTCACGTCGGCCTAGTCGTCAGCGGCCAGGCGCAGAAGGCTTTCTGGCCCGAGGCAACGCAATGGCTCGCTGACCGCTCCACTCCAACCAAGACTGGCGACACGGTCCCTCCCCAGGGAGGCGAACATGCCCCTTCCTGACCATGTCTCCAGCATTTTTTTCGTAGCGAAGGCACCTCACGGTAAGGTGCCCATTCCCTATCGAGGGGTAGCAGCCGTAAGCATTCACAACCAGCCGCTACGATCAGTCTAAGAATCTTTCTTCGTAAATTATTCGCATTAAATTGGCAAATAATTTACGATTGATTGAAAGACTGACCAATTAATATCTTCACTACTGATTTTCGTCCGATCCACGATGGGATCATCCCGTCGGGCCGGAGCCTTGGCTACCGATCGAAGAACTACCGCTGGCCGGATTTCCCCCCAGTACCCCGGCGGTTCAGCATGGCCAAGTTGCGAGGTTTCTGGAGGAACGGATACCAAAGTGATACGCCACGGAGGTCCTCAACGCGACCAGATTGACCTCGCCCTCAGTGAATCAGGGGCTCTCGTAACCAATCTTGTCCTGGACGTGGAGATCCCGCATGGGTATCCGAATCACGAGCGTTGGGGCCTATGTTCCCGACAATAGAGTGACCAACGACGAGCTGGCCGGCAGGGTCGACACGTCTCATGAATGGATCTCGACGAGGACCGGCATCCTGGAGCGAAGGATCTCGGCACCGGATGAGGCCCCGAGCGATATGGCTTGCGAAGCTGCTCGACTCTGTCTGGACCGAGCGGGGGTCGATGGGTCGGAAGTCGACCTCATTGTCGTCGCGTCCGCCTCGCCGGATCAGGTCCAGCCGGCCGTCGCCTGTCTGGTGCAGGAGAAGCTGGGTGTGGCCGAGGGCCAATGCCCGGCGTTTGATGTGAGTTCGGTCTGCGCCGGCTTCGTCTTTGCGCTCGATGTGACTCACAGCATGATGCTGGCCGCCCCTAGCCAGTTTCGCCACGCGTTGGTCGTCGGTACGGATGCTTTCTCCAAGATCCTCAACTGGGACGACCGACGGACCTGCATCTACTTCGGCGACGGTGCCGGGGCAGTGCTACTGTCACAGACGACCGACGACGATCACCGCATGCATTTTCTTCTGGGCAGCGACGGCCGGGGCCGACATCTCATCCAGGTTCCTGCGGGAGGCACACGTATCCCCGTAGACCATCATGTCCTGGAAAAGCAACTCAACAAATTCGTGATGGACGGCCCAAAGGTCTGGGACTTCGCAGTCGACGCGGTGCCTCGAGTAATCCGGCAGTTGCTCGCCGATCACGGCATGGTGCCGGCGGATGTGGATCTGCTGATCCTACACCAAAGCAACCTTCGAATGATCGAGGCCATCATGCGGGACCTCGGACTGCCCATGGACCGGACTGTCACCACCGTCGAGACCTGCGGCAACACGGCGGCCGCCAGTATTCCCATCACGCTACACGAGGCCCTGGACTCGGGCCGATTGCACCCGGGGTCGCGCGTGGTTCTCTGCGGATTCGGCGGGGGGCTGTCGTGGGGGGCCGCCCTCCTCGAGTGGTGACGATCGTCCGACGAACTCACCGACAAGTGAAACGAGCAGAGTCCACGGTGCGCCCCTCACTCGGAGTGCTCCCGAGGAAGTTGCGAGCGTTTCGCTGGAGGCTGATGTTTGAATTGATTGCCGTCGCGGTGGGTGCGACGAAGGAGGCGGGGCTTTGGGCTGGTTTTGTCTTCGTAGGGCGAGCATCGCATCGCCCTACGAAGACAGGTCAGATCAGATTCAAGAAGCGAGCCAGGCAGGGACTTCACCGGCTCCAGGCAGTTTTATGACGCTGACGCTGAGGAGGTCGGTGTGGCTCTTCACCTCCTCGAGCGCGGCGTCGGGCGGAACGGAGTCGAGGTTGACGACGCCGATCGCTTCGCCGCCCGGCTGCTCACGCCCGACGTTCATCTGGGCGATGTTGACGTTGTGGCGGCCGAAGGTCGTGCCGATGAAGCCGATCAGGCCCGGAACGTCGCGGTGGGTGAAGACCAAGAGGGTGCCGTCGAGATGGGCGTCGAGCCGATAAGGGCCGAGCTTGACCAAGCGCAGGAACTCCTTGCCGAAGAGTGTGCCCGCAGCAACGTAAGTCTTGCGTTCGGTGACGACCTCGGTCTGGATCATCGAGCCGAAATCGCCGGGCTCGGTGGTCTTGACCTCGACGATGGAGATCCCTCGCTCCTTGGCGAGGAGTTCGGCGTTCACGAGGTTCACCTCCTCGCCCAAGGCCGCCTCCATCCAGCCGGCGGCGAAGCTCGCGGTGATCAAGCGCGTGTTCTTCGCCGCCACTTCCCCGCGATAATTCACGGTGGCGCTCTTGACAGTTCCGCGATCCATCTGGGCGTGGAGCATTCCCAGGCGCCGGCCCAGCTCGAGGTAGTGTCGGATCTCCTCGAGCTCGGCCCGATCGAGGGTCGGCATGTTCACGGCGAAGCGAATTTGCCCGCGTTGGAAGTAATCGCAAAGCAGCCGCGCGGCCTCGACGGCCACCGAGATCTGGGCCTCTTCCGTGGAGGCGGCCAGGTGTGGGGTCACGAGGACCTGGGGATGGTTCACCAAGACGTTATCAGTAGGCGGGGGTTCCGGCTCGAAGACGTCGACCGCGGCCCCCGCGACTTTGCCGGCCGTGAGCGCCTCGGCCAGCGCGTCTTCATCGATCAGGCCACCCCGGGCGCAGTTGATGATCCGCACGCCGGGCTTCATCTTGGCGATTTCGGCGGGTCCGACCAGGTTCCGGGTCTCGGCAGAGAGAGGCGTGTGCAGTGTGATGTAGTCGCACTGGCCCCAGAGATCGTCGAGCGGCGAGACGCTTTCGATTCCGAGCTCGGCCGATCGCTCGGCGGAGAGGAACGGGTCGAAGCCGAGGACCCTCATGTCGAACCCCTGGGCCCGCTTGGCCACAGCCTGGCCCACGCGTCCGAGTCCGACGATGCCGAGAGTCTTGCCTCCGAGCTGGCTGCCGGTGAACTTGTTGCGGTCCCAGCGTCCGCCTTTGAGGCTGTCGTTGGCCTTCGCGACGTTGCGTGAAAGTGCCAGCATGAGAGCCATCGTGTGTTCGGCGGTCGAGACCGTATTGCCGCCCGGGGTATTCATCACGACGATGCCGTGGCGGGTGGCCGTCGGCACGTCGATATTGTCGACACCGACTCCCGCCCGAACGATCACCTTGAGCCTGGGCTGATCCTTGAGCACCTCAGCCGTGAGTTGCGTTCCCGACCGGATGACGATGCCATCGGCCTCTTTGAGGGCCTCGCGAAGGGCCGGTGGATCAAACTTGGTGTTGACCACAACCTCAAGGCCCGGTTGGGCGCGTAGGATCTCCAAGCCTTCTTCGGCCAGTTTGTCGGTTACCAAGATGCGGTGCGCCACGATCGCTGGCTCCAATCCACTGAGGTCCGCGCGGCGGACCGTACTTGAGAAAAGGCAATACCTGGTCCGCGGGGGCGGAACCTCTCCACAAAGTCTACTCGGTGATCGCGGCTGCTTTGCGGGTCAGTAACACTCGCTGAGCAGCGCTCACGGCACAACCGGGTTCGACGGCATAACCGAGGTCATCCATCACCATTTCCAGAGCGGCAAGCCCCGCGACGACGTCGAGTTCGTCGGTGTAGCCCATGTGGCCGATCCGGATGATTTGCCCTTTGAGCTTGCCCTGACCTCCCACCGTAGTCAATCCAAACCGCTCGTTCAGGCGACTCCTGATGACCGAATCCTCGAAACCAGGCGGAACCCGGAAGACCGTCATTCCCTCGGCCGGGCGAGCGCTGAAGAGTTCGAGACCGAGCGCGCGGACTCCCGCCTGGCAGGCCTGGCTCATGCGGCGATGGCGCTCCCAAACCTGCTCAAGCCCTTCTTCCTTGATCCGCTGGAGGGACCGGCGAAGCGCGAGGATCAGGGTGTGCGCCGGCGTGTACGGTGTGTCCGACGCCTGCATCGCACGCCGCGCGGCCTTCAGATTGAAGTAAAAACTGGGTGATTCGAAGGATTCGATCCGCGACCAGGCCTTGGGACTCACCGCGACGAACGCCAGTCCTGGCGGAAGCATCAAGGCCTTCTGGGAACCGACGCAGAGCAAGTCAATGCCCCACTCATCGGTGAGACACTCCATGGCTCCGACTCCCGAAATACCGTCCACGGCGAACAGCGCGGGAGTGTTGGCGACGATGCGGCCGATCTCGGCGACGGGATGCCCGGTGCCCGTGGAGGTCTCGCTGAGAGTTCCCAGAACGCAGCCGATGTCGGGGTGTTGCTCGAGCGCCGAGGCGACTTGTGCGGGTTCGACCGGATGCCCCCATTCCGTGTCGAGTGGGATCGGTTCACTGCCGAAGGTTTTGCACAACACTCCCCAGCGGGCGGCGAAATGGCCAGCGTTGAGCACGAGAGCCTTCGAGCCGGGGGGAATCGCATTGACGACAACGGCCTCCATCGCCCCCGTGCCCGAGGACGTGAGAATCAGCACGTCGTTTCGGGTCTGAAACACCTCTTGAAGCCCGAGCGTGACCTCCTCGATCACCCCTTTCGCTTCCGAGGAGCGGTGGTGGATCAAGGGACGAGCCAGCTCGAGCAAGACGTCTTCGGGAACGGGGGCCGGTCCCGGCGTCATCAGTCGTGGCTTTCGCATCAACCCGGATCCCTGGAAACGTATGCTTCGAAAAACGAAAGGACCAGTTTACTCAACGGCACACCGAAGCGGGAGGGAAATTCCGGTATGTCGATCGAGATCCCTGGATCCGTGGTCACGACGTGGGATTGCCGTGTTTCTCTGAGGCTTTGCCATAGACCTGATCGGCCTCGAAAACGCGTACGCCCTCGTTCGAGAGGCGCCCCTCCTCTCCGACACGACGGAAGAAGCAGGAGTGATACCCCTCATGACAAGCTCCGCCGACCTGGTGTGCCTTGATGAGCACCACGTCGGCATCGCAATCGACCCAGATCGAGACCACGCGCTGGATGTGGCCCGAGGTTTCACCCTTGTGCCAGGATGATTTTCGGGACCGTGAGTAAAAATGCGTCTCACCGGTTTCCAAGGTGCGCACCAAAGCGCTTCGATCCATCCAGGCCATCATCAACACTTCGTTCGAGTCCGCGTCTTGCACGATCGCGGGCAGGAGACCGTCGTTGGTCCAGCGAAGGGTCGACAGGAATTCGAGGCCATGCTCACTCACGGATGGTTCTCGCTTCATCTCGTGCCGATGTGCTTCGGGATTAGCGCGACGATTCGCCACCCCAGACAAACGGCTCGATCGGGTGGTTCGGGGCTCAAAGCCTGCGATCATTCAAAGCTCGTCATGGTTGCTTGCATCAAGATAATTCATGCCGAGCCGTTCTACGAGGTCTCGCTTTCGAGCCAGGATCCCGCGGTCGATTTCGATCTCGGGACCCTCCTGCATAAGGTCGAGAAAGGGCGCGGCATGTTCGGGGTAGCCGTGACTGAGCAAGTCTTCGGCTGCGTCGAGATACTGGCTTGGTGACATCCCCGTATCAGTCGCTGTCGTCTTGTAAGCACGCACCGCCTCGACCGGATTTCCGGTGCGGACGTGGATCTCGGCTTCCCAGATCCCGTAGGTCCGTTTTTCATCGATCTCGCGGGCATGTCGCGCGGCGTTCTCGATCCACTGGAGGGCCTGTTCGGGATCACCGACTCTCATGGATTCTCGAATCAGGGTGGCATAGAGATCGGGCGAGGAGAGGCCTGGAGGAACCGTTTGGGGTGAGGCACCCAAACGTGTGGCAAAACGTGCGGCCAGCCGGTCGTCGCGAAGTGCGAAGGCCGAGCGGAATGCCTCGGCGAGCGCCTCCGGGGTCAGCGTTTTGGGATCAAGCCCAGCCAGGTCGACCTCGCTCATGCAGGATGGATCGTCAACGGCGGTCGTCGCTGGATCTTCGGTCGCGAGGCCGAGCCGGCGCCGTAGGCGATCGAAGGGATAGCCCTGGTAGAGGAACGAGGTACGAGGCCGCTCGGCGAGTTCCTCGCGGACTTTGATCACGGCCGAGAGCTTGGCCCGGAGAACGTGGTCACCCGCTCGGACACGTCGCGAAGCCTCGAGCGGTGAAAGACCCGCGAGTCCTTGGCGAGGCCTGTGAATCCACTGATCCTCGTAATAGTGCTCCACGACTTCGCGAGAAAGTCGTGCTTGCTCCCCCGGCTCCAGGCCTGCCGGCTGCCGGATCGTCCAAACGGCCGCGTCGAGGAGCGGCAGCGGCAGGGGAGTCGCCTCGCGTCGAATTGCCGAAAGCACCTCCGCCAGCGCCAGCTCGAGCTGATCGTGGATCCATTCCAACGACTCAGGCGTCGGACTGGACAACCGGAGACTGCGCGGTGTGACGATGACCGAAGCCATCACACGCGGAAGGTCGTTCAGACCGAGGGGAGCGTCAGGACTTGGAACCGGCCGATCCAGCCATTCGAAGAGCGTCGCGTCGGAGACGATCGCATGGCTCGGCTCAGGAGCCGGGGGCGCTGGCAACTCTTGAAGGCAGCCGCCGAGTGCGAGCAAGCGCTCGGTCTTTTCTTGGTTCCAGTCGAGCGTCCACGCGAAGCGCAAGTCATCCGAGAGCGACTCTGCTCCGGCCCCCTGGCGAAGGATTTCCGCAAGCCGCCAGGTAGAGACGGCATCTTCCTGTTGCGAAGCGGCGAGTCCGTGAACGACCTGATCCAGACTGGCGATGGCCTCGCGATTCCGGCCCAGCCAAGCCACGCAGAGTGCGTGGTTGTACCAGGCCGAAACGTCACCGGAATCGGCGGCCACGAGCGAGGCGAAGGCTTCCGCCGCATCGCTCAGATCCGTGAGGTCACGGCCTCGAAACTGTTGGTCCCATCGCGTACGCGCATCGGGGCTACTGGGCTGTTTGAATCGGAACGTCGCGCGGGCTGTCGCGGGTAACTCGGCCGCTTGCTCCAACGTCGCGAGGGCACTCACAGCCGCGGGAAAGTCGGGAACCATCCGCAGCGCACACTGCCAAGACGCCCACGCCGCCAGCGGACGTTGGAGTTGGAGGTGGTTCCAGCCCTCGTGAACGAAGGCCAAGGCCGCCTCCGCTCGAGCGGAATTCGTTTCGGCAGTTCCGCCTTCAGGGCGAGACACGCGTGTGGCCCCTCGAATGTGACACCTGCGATCGGCTCTCGAAGGGTGGTCACCGCCCACCAGTATCGGGAAGACCTGGGGGGAAGACCACCCTACGAATGACCTCGGTGCCTTGGATCCCGTCGACCGACTTCAGCAATGCTTAAGTCGGTCTAACACCCATTCATAACTCGTGGCAACGGACGGCCGAATTGCCGTCCCATCAGCCCTCATGCACCGGGGATGATGAGCTTGGGCTTATCCGAAGAGGACGGTGCGTTCCCCTGCGATCCTGGCGTCCAGAGGCCTCCTCCTGTGCCGGCGGAGCTTCCCGGCGTCCAGATCCCGCCCTTCGTTGCCGAGACCCCCAACTCTCCGGTCGACGTTGTGACGCGGGGTCCATACTCTGAGAGCACCATCTGGAGCGGGCGGGAATCGAGATAGACCTCGCCATTGCGATCGGGGTTCGGCACAAGTCGCAGGAGTCCCATCTCCATCAGGTTGAGCATGATCACCTGATTCGCCACTTGGTCGTTCTTGTACCGATCCAACGTGATGGAGAGATCTGGAACCCAGGACTCGAAAGGTTCCGAGGTCGCCCGAACTCGAATCTCGGCCATTTCCCAAATCGGGGCATGAGCGGCTTTCTTCGAGGCCGGATCGGTCTTTCTCCCGCGCTCGATCCACTCCAGAGCCTCGGACTTCTTCTCGGCGTTGGAGGCGATGAAGGCGAGTTGCGAGAAGAGAGCGACAGGGTGAACTCCCAGTCGCTCCCAGGCAGCCGGACGTTCGGCCAGGACGCGAGCGGCCCGTTCCAGGACATCGCTTAGAGTGAACCGTTTTGCCCGACGATAAAGGGCTCCCAGCCGATCGTCATCGAGTTGATCGACGGGGATGTAGCGAAGACGCGAGAGGTGGAGCGTTTCGATATCGACGGTGGCGGGATCGACTTGCGGTTCCTGGTCGACCCCGAGCGTCTTCCTGAGGTTGGGGAAATCGACCAGTTCCGAATAGTTGTGGCTCGCATGCTCAAGAAGGGTGAGCGCTGCGCGGAGCGGTACGACGCTGTCCCCTGCCTTGGCGGCTTCGATGGGCGTCCGCTTGCCCAGGAAGGGCATGGGGGTCTTGGTCCAGACCTCACGGACGAGTCGCCCACACTGTTGGCGATCGAGTTGCTCGGACTCTTTTTCCTCCATGTCTTCCGGGAGCAGCCATTCCCAAGAAAGGGCCAGCGCTCGTCGCGAAGTTTCCTCGATGACCTTGGTCTTGGGATGTGCGGGAGGAATCGCACCTGAGGCCAGCGTCGTGAACCGCTCCACCAAGGCATCGAGTCGCCCATCATCGTAGGTCTCGAGAGCGACGCTGTCCTGGCCTACGAGGACCTTGGCGACGAACAAGGGAATGTCTTCAGGCTTGAGCCCCGAGGCCCCCTTCTCGAGCTTGAGTCGGTCGAGAAGACCAAAGTGCTCGACGTTGGGAGAATCGGGATCGTCCGCGTCGATGGGAGTCGAGCCGAGAGCCTCGATCTTGGCATCGTTTCGTAACCGCTGGAGCAAGGTATCGCGATCACGGAGCGGCCAGCTCAACTGGACTTGCTCGATGATGTCTTCAGCGTCCGACGGCTCGGTCAACTGGCAGAGCGCCTCGAGGTCGACGGCTTCCGTCGTGTTTCCCAGGCGCCGAACGTAGCGACGCAAGGCCGCGGTCGCTCCCACGTCGTCGGCGGTCCAGAGCCGACAGAGGCCCAGGTTGTAGTCGGCTTCGATCGGTCCCCCCGAGTCCGCCGACAGCAGGTCGAAGGCAGACGCGGCCGAGGACCAGAGGCCGGCATCGGCCCAGGCCAAGGCTTGAGTAAAACGCTCTTGAGCCGAGGCGGACAACTTCGCAGGATCTCGCAAAAGCCTGTACGGATTCTTGAACCAAGGAGAAACGGATTCACTCCGCTCGATCATCGGCAGGTGAGAATCTTGCTCTCCCTTTTTGGCGATGCTGGCGAGGAACTTCTCTGCCAGGTACAAGTGCGCCAACGCCGCCGTGCTCTTTCCATACTGCTGGAGAGTCAGTCCGATGAATTCGGCCAAAGGCCCAAGATTCACGTACTGATCGGGCGGAGTGATGGCGAGCGCCTCTTGAAAATGCGAAGCACCCGCCGCCGGCCCCTCGGTTTCGATCGCGAGCCTGGTCAACAAGATCGAGGCGCCCAAATGCTTCGGATTTCGTTGCAAAACCTGGCGCAGGGCGACCTTGGCCGGTTCACTCTGGCCAAGGTTGATCAAGTAGACGGCCTTGCGGGTCAAGAGCCAGGGATTGCCGGGGTCCTTCCGAATTCCCTCATCCAACGCCTGGATCGCAGAATCCGTTTGACCGTTTCGGTAGAACCTCTCGGCGCGTTCGGCTTGGTCCTCAACCTTGTGGCAACACCACTTGAATTTTTGCCCGCTACCACAGGGACAAAGTGAATAGGGATCGACCGCCATCAGAAGCACCCTCAAATTGGACCCGCCACGACGCCACCCACGCTCACAGTAGCAGAGGGGCGGTCGCTTCGTCTACGCTCATCGACACGCCAGAGCCACCCCGTCGCGATCACCTCCGGCAACCAGCGAAGGGCTCGACTTGAAAAACCCTGGAATTCGGCGGGAGAAGCAGTTATGCGGAATCGTCGCCGTAAATTGGGGTCAGTCGTCGACAGAACTACAGATTGCTCATTTCGACACCCAAGCGTCAATCTACGCTTGATTAAATCTAGGGCTTCTCGTTTTTGTCAGGATACCCGACTTCCACCAGAGCCTCATCATCCAGTTTTTTGGGGGGTTCTGACGGAACAAGAAGCATACTCAGGATCACGATCAGGACCATCCCTCCCCAAAAGATCGCTTCGTGCATTTCTCCAGGAAGATATTTAGCGTTGTAGAATCCGCTGATCACCAGCTTCAGCCCAATCCAGGCGACGAGGTAATAAGCACCAACGGCCAATCCCTTGAACCGGTTCAGGAGGATGATGAAGTATCCCGCGACAAATCGCATGGCGACAATGCCGAGCATACCGCCTAGCCAGACCGTTCCCAGGTTCCAAAACCTCCCGAGATGCTGGGGAGCCATGGCCACGGCCGTCACGATGGAATCGATAGAAAACGCAACGTCGGCGAGTTCGACCGAAACGACCGTGCCCCAGAAACTACTTCCGAAACGCGATTTGGCTCCCATTTCGGAATCGTGTTGCCCGGACATGAAGTGGGAGATGGCCAGATAGAGCAGGTAGAGCCCACCGACGACTTTGAAATGCCAAAAACCCAGCAGCCACGTCGAAAGGATGACGGCCAGCAAGCGAAAAACGAAGGCGCCGACGATTCCATAACGGAGCGCCCTTTTTTGCTGTTCGGGGGGGAGATGACGCACCATCACGGCTAACACGAGTGCGTTGTCGGCGCTAAGCAACCCTTCAAGGATGACGAGTGCAAACACCGTTCCAACGATCAGTGGGATATCCATCACCGTGATAGCGAACATGCCGCGGAGCTCCTCGACTCAGAGCGGCCGGACGTAGTCGTCGCGACCCACACTCGTACAGACAAAGGTCCACGCGGCTGTCGCGTCGTCGCCCTTATCCTTGCAGAATTTTCAAACTACCAAAACGCGACGAGCAGAGCGACCCAGTTTCGGCAAGCCGCGAAGCCTGAAATCCGGAATTTCCGTGAGCGAACCTGGCTGAGTGCATTCGCGTACGATAGGCTCTTTATTAATGGGAAACACCCGGACGGGGACTGTCGAGGATCGATCCAAGATGACACAGCAACGAAGCCTGGCGAAAGCGGCTTGGTTCCTCGTGCTGATCCTCGCGCCGGGCACGCTCTGGGCCGATGCTCCTCCTGCCAAGAAGAAGAAAACGGCCGCACGCGAGGTCGAGCTCCAGGTCATGTCCGCCGAGCTCGAAAAGCGGACGAAACCGAAGTCGGAGTTCCTGCAACCACCGGGTGCCGGCCGCTACGACCCGGACAACGTCGATTGGCGGGAGATCCCTCCCTGGCGCCAGACCTCTTTTTATGGAATCCGAGCTCGGGGGCAGGTCTTCATCTACGTCGTCGATTGCTCGGGAAGCATGATCGATGAGGATCGGCTGATTCGAGCCAAGGCGGAGCTCCGCCGAACGATCATGAGCCTTCAGCCCCCCCAGCGTTTCAAGGTGATCTTCTACAACGACGAAACGATACCCATGCCCGGCGATCTGCCGCTCTCGGCCGATTGGGGCTCCAAGGAGCGTTTGCTCCATTGGCTCAGGCTCATCGAGCCCGATGGTGAAACCGATCCTCGGGGCGCGATGGGTCTCGCCATCTCGCTTCGACCCGACGCGGTGTTTTTGCTCTCGGACGGCACCTTCCCGGATGGCACGGTCGAGGCGATCGCGAAGCGAAATTCGAGGAAAATCCCGATCCACTGCATCGACCTGAGTGGAGGAGCAGGGGGGGACCACCTGCTGCGGATCGCTCGAGACAGCGGTGGCCAATACCGTTCCCGGCCGCAGACCTCGATGACGGTCCCCTGATTCGGTGGCTTGCCTTGCGACTCATTGTCCCGCGGAGAGCGAGCCGGCAGGACTGCCTCGAATCGCCATGCCTTCAGGTAAGGGACGAGCTGCGACCATGAAACCTCTTGAATGGAGGTCATCACGCAGCTTGCGGTAGAGCTCAAACCCGTCGGGATAGATCCACAACGTGATCGTCACCGACCTTGGATTGAGCCGATTGATCACGCGCTTGTATTCGGATACGGGACGTTGCGTCGTCTCAAAGGTCTCGCCCCGGGCCTCGAACTCAGGGATGAGCTCCCAACCCCGCAGGTTGTAGGAGAGACCGCGTCGATCGATCAATTCTTCAAGCCCTCCCGGCAAGGCGCGGAGCAGAACGTATTTCAACGAGAAGGCCCCGATCGGACCAACCGTGGAGTCGACGACCCTGGAATTGTCCGCAAGCCGGATGCGAAGTTGGGCATCGGACTTGACTTTGTTGATGAGGCGGTCAAGGTCGATGAAGCTTACGCGATTACGGCGGAGCTCGAAATGATACTCTTCGTCGCCCGCCGGCTTGGCGACCGGATTCCGATCGATCAAGGAAGTGGCTTTGCGTCGAGGTGCGTTCGCAAGCGCCAAAACCTCTCCCTTGAGTCGGTCACGCTCGGCTTTCAGGAAACCACCACGGGCGGACGCTCGGGCGATCCGCTGGCTCGGGTCATGAACCCGCAAGGCCAGCGACTTCCCCAGGGCAGCCGCAGCCGAGGCTTCGGCGGAAGCCTGGGCGAGTCGGCGTGCAGCTTCGTCAGCGCGGGCTTCCGCAAGGCTCCGGTCGCGTTTGGCGGCCTCGAGCGTCTCTTTCGCCCGCTCGATCGCGGCCGTGTCGAGCACGGGAGGACTCGGTTTCCGAACCGGCTTTGGAGCCGGCTTCGGTTCGGGTTTTTGGGGAGGCGGAGGGACTGCGGCCACCTTGACTTCGGGGACCTTCGTGGTGACCTCGGGTGCAGCCACAATGGGACGCTCCGCAGGCTTCTCCAGAGGGCGCCAGGTCACATAGAAGTAGAGTCCAAAGATTCCGAGAAGCACGCCAACGAGGTTGGCCAGGACGGCCGGATAAGACTCCGCCTCCTGACTCTTCCTTTTGGGTTTCAGTGTCTGGTCGTCCATCAGAAGGACCCCTTCGGATAGAGGTCGAGTAAACGCATGTCGGAGACTTGAAGGCTTGATGGCCAATCGAGCCCCGAAAGGACGGTTTGGCGACGGACCGTGCGGTAGGTCTCCTCACCTCCCGACTCCACCAGGTAACGCACCGAGGGAATCGGGCGAATCATGGGATCGACCTGCTGGCGCTGTTGCACGATCCCCTTCAGCGTCTTCACCAACACCGGGTCCTTTGCGCGGAGCGACTTGGCAGTGAGGCGGTAACCGCCAGGATGGATGACGATGCCGTCCCGATTGCAGGCGACAACGATTTCCATCGGAACCTGAATCTTCCTGGGTTCGAGGTCATCCCTTCTGTGTCGACTGCGCGGCGACGATTTCTGGTTCTTGTCACCGTCCTTCGATTCCCCGTCTTCCCCGTCCCCTGGATTACCGAACATCTCCGCGGACTCTGCTTCAGCCAGGCTCTTTTCGGAGATGTGTTGCCGGTCTGACGAGGAATTCGGGTGAGCGGAATTACCCGAGGAAGAGGGATTCGCCCGAGCGAGAGCTTCCGCGAGCGGCGAGGAAAGCCCCAAGGTTCCTGAGGGACTTCCCGAAGCGCCGAGATTGAACGGGACGGAGAGACCACTGGTATTTGGCGGAGTCCCCGAACTTCCGACTGCCCCACTCGCGGATCCGGAGCCAGAGGCGCGGGCGGTCGATGTCGAACCCGAGGAAGCCATTCCGCTGCCTGACATCCGTCGCCCCGAGGCACCCTCTGCGTCCGATGAGCCGTAGCCGATCGGGATTTCACCGGAGCCATCGCTGAGGAGTGAGTTTGGCACTCTCGGCGAAGGCTCTGGCGGCGTGCCGCTTGCGTTCAGGGACGAAGGCCGACCATACCTGCCCGATTCTCTCGCGGAGCCACTCGAGGGAGGCATTCCTGGGGCTGAAGCGGAGTTACCCGAGCCCAATCCGATCCCGGTGGCACGTTCCGAACCGTTTCCGGCCTGTCCGAATGGCACAAGCCCTTCATCGCGATCGGAGCCGGTCGGAGGAGCGGAGGAGAATTCGTTGGGCACGGCGTCGTTGTTCGCCAAACTCCCCGAGCTGCCCGCCTCATCTCGTCCTGCTGGGGGCATTCCGGGCGATCGACCCGTTTCTCCCAGGGGCGCTGGCATGCCCGGAGTCAGGGCGAGGTCTCTGCCACCCGGGGTTCCACCAGGTTCGGATCCGGAACCCTGGTCAGGTTGGCTGCCGGCCGCCAAATCTCCGGAGCCATCGCCCATCGTACCGCTGCCGTACCGGCCGCTGAGCCCGTTGCCTCGCTCCCTGCTGGCCGTTCGTGAATCTTCATCGCCGAATCCTCCACCTCCATCTCCACCTCCGCCTTGGGCGTGGGGTGACGTTGGCCAGCGGAATTCGTCCTCAGGATTACCAGAGCCCCCTTTACGGCCGCTGCTACTTTCTCCCGCGGAAGGCCAGGTCGGATCATCTCCAGCTCGACCGTTTCCACCAGCGCCCTCTCTCTGCGTGAGGAAGGAGGGGAGGGGACGCGAGGGTGCCGAGCCGTCCCACTCCGACGGATTGTCGAGGTTGGGATAGTCGATCGCGAGATCCTGCGGCACGAGCTCGTACCCGAATGCGATCCCCAACGGTTCCAACCGGGCCCGCGCTTCGTAGTAGGGGCGGATCCCATCCGGTCGAACGACAAAGAAAATGTAGGGGATCGATGGGGAGCCGTCGGGGGCGTTTTTCCCTTGCGCCCGGATCAACTCGCGAATTATCGCCACGACCAAGGGATTCGAGCGTGTTCCCATCACTCCCGAGAGGTCGATCATCCGAAAGGTGCGACCATCAGGTTGGAGTTTCGCAGTCCCGTTCGCGCATTCGATGATGATGGGTCGCCGCCAGGTTCCGTTGGGACCTCGATGGGGCAACACGGCAAAGCTTGATCGCGTCTGTGCTTTGGCCAGCTCCGCTTTGGAGAGATCGCGTTCGCGAGCGAGGACGTCACGCTCCATCGCCAATGCATCGGCCTGCTGCTCGATCTCCTGGCTCTTCTCGGTCAAGGCATCGACCTGCGTCCGAATCGCATGCTCGCGTCGCTTCCAACGTTCGGCGTCGGCGACCGCGGCCAATCTTGCCTTCTCAAGGGTCTCTGCACGGCGATCCGCCGCACGCGCTGCAACGATCTGTTCGGTTTCTTCCACCGCGAGGCGAGCCAGCTCGACCTTGGTCGGATCGACGGGAGGAGGCTGATTTGCAGGCTCAGGCTCGACCTCCGGTTCGGGCACAGCCTCAACAACGGAGGGTGGAGGTGAGGGGGGAACGATCGGGGGAGGGGGAGCTGGTGCCGCCGGTGGCGCGACGCTGGCGACCGGTTTCGTCGCCGGCTTGGTGGCTCGAGGAGCGCTCGCCCGCCGGTGAACCGAAACGATCAAGAGCCATGAGCCGATCAAGCAGCCCAGGATGAGGACGACCGGAAAAATCTCGGTTCCGATTCCCGGGCGAGGACGACTCATTGGAAACAGCCTCCCTGCCTCTCGTTCCCGAAATCCTTGAGGTTCCCCGATCCTAGGGGAAGCACCAAGGGACTCGAGCCATCTCATCCGAGAAGAGAACTCAACCCCGTCCCTTTCTTCGGATCCGGTGCACGATAGCGAAGGAATCGGTCGTGCGGTCCGCTCAACTTGAATCGGATTCGACGTGCCTCGGTCAGCCTTTCTCGGTGATGCACTCCGCGCGTCATCGCCGCATCGAGCACAACCAAGGCCAGGACCGCCAGGCCGGGAAAGGGGGGGATTCTTCCGGAAAGGAGAGCAACGCGCCGCTTCCGTGCCTTCTCGTGTGCAGAAGGTAACTCAAGGCGTAACAACGTCAAGCCGAGTCTGATGCGATCGGCCTCAACTGATCAGAAGCCCTGGAACGAATGCTCACAGTGCACAGAACTTCAGAACAGTGTTTGAGCGCATGCCGACCCGAATGCGAATTCCGAGAGCGTCCCTGCAAGCACTCAAAAAGGGACTCGTCGTCGCGGATCGCGAGAATTCAATCGCCTGCGAGATCGTCGGAAGCTGTTCGAGGCTTCGCTGTGCGTCGAGTGGCGTCGTGATCCATGCCGTTGAGGGACGCGCTCTGGTAGCGGCCGAAGTCGAATTCCGCTGTCGGCGCATCTTCGGGATGCTCGGCGAGCTGTTGCTTCAACTGCCTGCGTCGACGCTTGCTCCCAGCCCGCTTGATCTCGCGTTTCTGTTGACGAAGCTCTTTCTTGGTCGGCTCCATGGGATCTCTCCAGTCATCACGAAGACGTTTCTCGAAGAGATGGATACCGCCTTCTCGAGGTTCACGGTCGAGCCCCCTCAAGCCAAGCAATCAGGTCGTGAGCATAGCGCTGGGGATCGGGCTCGAATTCCAGGGTGTGATGGGCGTCTGGGTACGTGATCACCGTTTGGTCTGTACTGGCGATCCGGCGGAAGTCCTCCCGCGTCTGGTCATTATTAATGATACGATCTCTCCCGGCGAGCATCAGCAGAGCAGGCTGACGAATCTGTGGCAGGCTTTTCCGGACCTGCCGGTCGATGAAGCGACTCGAGGCGAGTAGTCCTGCCGTGCCGAGGCGGAGACTCAGCGGATCGGAGGCGATGAACGCTTGGCCTTCCGGGTTTTCAGTGAAGAGGGCCGGGTCGCTCAAGGGAATGGGGAAGGGCTTTTTGGGACTCGTGAGGAATGCCCACGCGACGCCAAGCTTCTCTCGCCTCGAAACGTCAACCCGGGGACGTAAACCGGGACAGACCAAGGCGAACGAGTTGACGAGGTCGGGATGCCTGGCCGCGGTGATCACGGCGAGCTTCCCCCCCCAACTAATTCCCACGAGACAGAGGGGACATTCACGCTTTTCGCGGCGAACCTTCTCAAGAAGCTGCACGATGTCAAGGATCAGGCGACGTGCCGACGGAGCATGGCCTCGATCGACCTGATTCGCACCCGACCCTCGACGATCGGGGAAAAAGGTCTCATACCCAGCACTCGCGAGGGTCCGGCCCAACAAATGGTACCAGCCGCCGTGGCTCTGAACACCGTGGAGCACGACGATCCGGCCTTTGCGTTGCGAACTTGCCGGCCACGTCGCCAGATGGATCGCGTATCCGTCGTCAACGACGTGGACCTCCTCGCGCATGTCACTCATAGGTTATTTCCTTGCGCTCCTCGGTCATTCGATCCAAACGCTCCGGATCCACGTGGACCCCGAGCCCAGGACCTGAGAGGGCAGGGGCCCGTCCGCCGTAACGGAACGTGATGTCCTCGAGGATCAAGTTCTCGACAACGACGTGCCGGTCATAGGAGCCCTCAACATAACGCAGGCCGGCGACGTTAGCGGCGACATGACGGCCCGCCGCCGAGAGCAACCCGGTTTCTCCGGGATGGCAGCCAAGCTGGAGCTTGATCCCATGACGCTCCGCCAGCGCGAAGAGTCGCAGGCTCGAGATGATTCCTCCGCATTTCGAGAGCCTGACGTTGAAGAAGTCGGTCGTCCCTTCGCGAATCGCCCGGGTCGCGTCGGGATAGCCGCAGAGCGATTCGTCGAGCATCACGGGAATGTCGAGAGCCTTGCGGAGTTCCGCGAGAGCCTCGACCTCTGCGTGAGGGACCGGCTGTTCGAGGAGTGAAGGCTGGAATTGTCGAAGCGGAGCGACATGCTCCAGAAGCTCCGGCGCATGCCAAGCTTCGTTTGCATCCAGACGGAGATCAACGCGACGCCCCAAAATGCCCCGAAGTTTCGCAAGCCGCCTGGGATCGTCCTGGCCGGAGACACCTACTTTGATTTTTACTTGTGCGAAGCCATAGAGCCGCATCTTCCACGCCGAGATGACTTCACCTCGGCGAGATTCGGCGGTGATCGCTCCGCTGTAGCGCACGCCTCGCGGGGCGGGATGCAGTTTCAGGTCCGGCAGATGGATCATCCGGATTACGTCGCCGATCGATCGCCCGAAGTACAGTCCATACGCGTCCAGGATGGCCAGCTCGAGTGCGCACCGCGCCGCATTTCCGTTCATGCCTCGAGGATCAGCGAGCGTTTCTGGCAGTTCCCATCCCTCGAGTTGACGGACAACGTCCCCAAGAGACTCGGGATTTCCGACAAGCTTTGCGACATCCACCCGCGAAAGAGTGCCAAGCGCTGACTCGATGGTTTCGCCCGTCACATAAGAACGCGGAACCCCTTCGCCGTATCCGACGTGTCCCGATCGGAGCTTGACCTGAACGACGAGATTTTGACTACTGGTCCGCTCGTGGGAGGCGTGGCGGATTTTTTTTTTCAAAGGGACCAGGATGCTGTGCAGAGTCACCGACTGGATCGTCATGACAAATTCCGAGAGTCTTGCGGGAACGACACGAACGGCTTAGCGGCTCGTCGCCGAGCCAGGTCAAACCCTTTCCCTGATGTCATCGGATCGTGAACGCATTTCCTCTTGGCAGAGCGCGGGGAAAGGACATCCCAGATGGATCCCGGCGCCGTCATGTGGAAGCCAAGAGAGTAATCCCGATCAGGGAGAGTATGACACCACTCACGATACCGAAAAGTCGATCCCAACCGGCCTGCGACTCCGGCCTGGAGACAGCGCGACGTAATCGGGTTGCGATCCAGCCGATGGCAATGAGGACGATCGCCATCCCCGCACTAAAAGCCAGAAGGAGCAGCACTCCCAGCCCAAGCCGTCCCACGGCCTCCGAGAGCACGACCAACGCGACCGCGTCCCAGCAGGGTACCATGCCAGCGGCGATGCCCAGACCGACTAGACCCGATATTCTTAATGTCCCCTCATGTGAAACGTTGACGTCATGTTCACCGTGCCCTCCCAGGTGACGCCCCAGGCGCCAAAGTCCGATGGCCGCGATCGCGAAGCCGGCGAATTGGGCCACGGCGTGGTGGATGGTGCCGTATCGCGACGACCGCGTCAGCCAGAGGCCGGCCGCAATGAGGAGAACGCTGCCGGTGTGTGTAAACGTGGCCACCAGCGCAAGTAAGGCTGAGGGAAGCCAGCGCCCCCGCTCACCGAGCGTGGCACTCGCGACGAGGGTTTTGCCATGTCCCGGTTGGAGAGCATGCAACGCCCCCAGCCCCGTAGCGATGAGCATGAGTGCCCAGAACGACGATCGGGGAGCCGAGTCCAGTAAATCCGCGAGGCGATGCGAGGCCTTGGTCTTCGAACTCGATTTCGTAGGCGCAGGAACTCGAGTGATGGTCGGAGGGGGTGAGCCGGGCGAGCGAAGTCGGTAGTCGACCTCGAGTTCCTTCGTGCGCAGTTCTTCGCGATCGCTGAGCTGCCAGACGGGACGAACGGCGATCTGCTCGACTTCCGACGGCAGGTCGTCCCCTTGAATCATCAGGCCCTCGCGCGCTCGGATCGCCAATCGGCTCGTCCCCTCGCTTCCGGAAAAGTTCGTGTCGCGAAATGCGATGCGGCCGCTGGGAGGGATTGCCGCTTGGAAGTGGAACTGATATCGCGGGTGCTCTTCGACGAAGACGTCGAAGCCAACCGACGTCAGATCCAGCGCTCGGCCATCGATCGAGACAAGCATCCCCTTCGCATTCAGAGGGCCGGTCTCCTTGCCATAACGATCGAACAGCTCCCGACTCGAGGAATCGGGCAGTGAGCCGATCAAGTCCCGAAGGTCGCGCACAAGCGTCAGCTCCGAGAGGCTGACTTCGTACGAGACTTCGAGCTTCCCCGGGGCGACCGTCAGTTGGATAGACCGATCGACGCGCGCATTAGGAATGTCGTGCGCTTCGCCGGCAACGGCGATCGTCACGAAACAGACAGCAAGCACGAGTGTTTGGCGCATGCGATCGATCAGTAGAACTTCTCGAGCGCCTTCGTCACTACGTAGATGACGACGTTCTTGCTGACAGGTTTAGCGAGCACGCAGAAGGCGTGTGCAGAGAGGGCGCGACGCAGAAGGTTGTCGTCACTCTGCGCCGACACCAGGATCATCGGCAGCACCCCTTTGATTTGACGGACCAGTGTCATCGTCTCCAGGCCGGATAGCTTGGGGAGATGCATATCCATCAATGCCAGATGAACATCCTGATCTCTGACGATATCGATCGCTTCCTCGCCGCTTTCGGCGAGGAGCGTTCGAAAACCGACCGGCTCGAAGATCTCGCGGAACGTTTCCCGTGCCGCGGGGTCATCGTCGGTGATCAAGATCGAGTAGGGGCGATCCAAGGTCATATCGACCGGTCTCGCGAAGGGAGGCCTGTCGGAGGTCCACGTCAATGTTGGCCTGACATGCAATCGGCGGACCAAGTGCCTGCTCGGCCAAATAAACTAACGTAATCCAGACTCCAAGTTCTCGTCAAGGCATGAGTTACAGTATCCAATGACGATCCTGCGTCAACGCCCGGTCCCTGTCAGGTATGCCGTCAAAATCGTCAGTTGGCAGTCACTGCGAGGTGTTTTCGGCGGCCGGCTTGAGGCCTCCCGCGCGGGCCAATCGATGAAGCAGGTTCTTGGACTGCCCCCATCGCTTGTCCGGATCGAAGGCGTCCGCCGAAGCCAGTTCCGCCACGTCGGTCTTCGGATCAACGAACAAGTAGCGTTCGAGAAGCTCGTTCTTCATCGAGGTTCCCTGGACCATGGCGGGGAGCTTGGTCTCGGGATCGATATAGACGACCCAGGTCTCGCCCGTCGGCGTCAACCGCACGATCTTGTGGCTGGGGCGTTTGAGTTGGCCGGGGTTCTCGAGACCGGCGTAGGACACCTTCCCTCGGGCCTTGTCGTTCGGGGTCGCCGGTTTGAAGCCCTTTTCCAAATTCTCGAGAATATTGTCGAAGCCCGCTTCCGAGATCGGGTGGCGGCTGTTTCCCAACGCGAGCGGACTGTCCGGTCGGATCGCCAACGGAATCGGCACGGGCGAGTCTGCCATGTTGACGTGCAAGAGACCGTCGCCATCTCCCGTCGCGTAAATCACTTCACGCCCCTTGTGGTCACCCGTCGGCCATTCGAGCCGCACCGCCTTCGGTGTTCGACGGATGCTCAACAGGGCCTCTTCGGCGGGTTGAAGCGTATTGCCCACGCGCTCCTGACGTTTGATCGTCACCTGATAGCTCACGAGCGAGTCGAGCTTCTTGCGCGAGGCCGAGAGGATGTTACTGAGCTCTTGTGACGAACCGGGCATCCTGGATTCGACTCGATCGGCCGCCTTGCCACGGTCAGCGACCGTCACGACGGCCGGAGTCCCGGGCGATGCGGGCCGAGAAGCCGATTGTCCCGTGCCTAGGGATTCCGGCGGCTGGAGCGCGACGTCAAGGGGAGCATTCGGCCCCAATCGGCTCGGATCTCTCGGTTCAGGACTCTCCGAAGGCATCGTGGGATGTTCGGTGGAGCGGACGATCGTTCTCGAAGCTGGAGACTTCTTGCCGCGATCTTCGAGGTAGAACTCGCGATCACGCTTCTGCTGTTGGGCAAGCAGCGCCTTGGACTCCTCGGCACCCTTGCCCACATGCTGGGCGTAGTAGTCACCACCCCCCTTTACCGAATCCCCGAAGGGGGCGGCAGACCCCAGCATGGGTGGTTCAGGCTTCCCGAACGGTTGCAATTTTGCGCAGCCGATCCCGCTTACCCCGAAGCAAAGGCCCACGGAGAGACCAACCCGACGTGATAGCTTCGAGGCGAAATCTGTCGCCGAAAACATATCGAAGTGCTCCCCCTCAATGGGGACAACCCGATCCTCAACCGCCCGGGCGTTATGAGGACGGGGCCATCATGGCTGCCGGCTCGCCTGCAACTCCTCCTGGTGGGCGAACGGCGCAATCTTGGTGAGACCTCGGATACCACATGCCGCGATCTCTGACAAGCCGAACTCGATGTTTAACCCTCTCCGATTCAGTCCATTTGAGACAAAGAGGGCGCATCGCAGAACTGGAACGTCTCTAACGCTCCGAGATCTGCCATCAAGTGAGGCTGTTTATATTGTTCGACGGTTCCACCACTCCGCGCCAGCCGCCGCTTTTGGAAATCGGCCCACGAACCTGCAGGAATTCGGCGCGTACGAATTGGGCCAAGTCGGAGGGTCTCGCGCTTGTTTTCGTATTCGAGGTTCTTTCGCTTCAACTCCGCCTCGGTCTCCATCGCGAGCCGCTCTGCCATCGTTTGATCCGGCACGTCGCTCTCTTCGACGAGCAAGTGGTAGTGAGGGACTTCACCCCACGACGGCAAAAGCAAGAACGAAGAGAGCCGCAACCCCAAGGTCCGCTGGGCCGCCGATACGGCAGCCACCACCTGAAACTCGGAGAGTTTCTCGCCGGTCAAACTCGAGAAGTGCGCCCCTTTATTGAGGAACTCGAGCAGAGGGGCCTTGCCGTGGAATCCGACGCAACGCACCAGGTCGTGAATCTGGTAGCGATAGAGCCCGCCGGCCGTGGTTGGAAGAATGAAATAATTTTTACCTTCTCGAAGGTCGACGGCCTCGACTGTATCCGGCTCTTCCCGCCCATCCTGGTCTTCGGGAATGAACTCAAAATAGTGATGCTTGAAATCGAGGACCCCCGCGGGCGTGCCGTCTTCGATCGGAATGGTCAACCGCCCCTCGGAGGCGATCAAACCAATGTCGCGAACCGGACGATCGCCAAAATACTCGGGGTAATTGCGAAGGTAAGCCCCCATCGTGCCTCCCGTCCAATTGGCGAGGAAGCAGAGATTGGGCCAGTAGTCCTTGGGTAAGAGACGGCCGGTTCGCTCGACGATCCCCTCAAGGCGTCGGGCCGAGGCCCGGCGCTTCCAGCGAGCAGTACGCTCAAGGCCTTGGCGCACGTCGGGAGGGATTTGCCATTTGGGATCGATGGTTCCATCCGCGAGGTCGCGGATCAACGTCTCTTTTTCGCGGTCGCCGAGCTTGGCGATGGCAAGGATCGTGCTCGGATTGGCCGCGATGACGGTTCCCAGATCATGAAAAACCGATCGCCGCAACGCGATATAGTACTTGGATTCGATGTCCTTGATCCGCGAGGCGCTCGCAGGCATACAGTACGTGATGCGTATGAGCGGATTCTGCATATGGGCGGTCAGGCCCGTAATGGCACCACAAGGGATGCCTGCGGGAGTTCGTGATTCGCGCCAGTCGCTGGCGAGTTGTAAGATCGGTTTCAGGCCGGAATCGAGCATCGGGGGATGCGCCTCGAATGCCTTGATCCCCCAGATCGTCCAGCCTTCGCGGTAGTCATGAAGCGACTCGCGCGTGACGGGAATCGTCTTTGGCTTATTCGTGGTCCCGGAAGTTAATGCAAACATGAGGACTTCGGTGCCTTTACCGAAGAGAGCACCGAGGTCCCCCTGGCGAACGCGATCGATATAGGGTTCATGGCCGTCATAGCCACGAATCGGAACCCGCCGCCGGAAGTCGGCCGGGGTCCGAATCTCGTGGAAATGGTGATCCCTGCCGAATTGCGTGTCCGCGTGCCGCGCCAATCGCGAGAGCAGCAAAGAACGCTGGATTTCGTCGGCTCGAGCTGCCTGACGCAAAAAGTCGTTGGCCAACCTGAGCGATCGGTAAATGAGGGGCAGGCCGACATACTTTCGAACCGTGTCGAGCATGAGTCCGCAACGATCCAGGAACGCGGGGAGTTCTGAAAATCATCCAGTTGTTTGGAAAAAAACGAACGCCGACGCGCGATCGTCAATCCGGCCGCATCATCCTCGACGGGCGGAAGAGGCGGAACCCTTAGAAAACACCGGATGAGGAGAGTTCTTCGATCCGAGGAACTTCCCGTGGTGTCGTCGACGCATGAGCGACCAGTCGGCGTCGCGGTGCGAACCGTGCGAAGAAGGTTCCGACCCGCTCCGAATATTCTTCTGGGCGGACCTCTCGGCAACGGTTATGCTTGGCACCCGGAACGACCCAGAGTTCTTTGGGTTCGCGGGCCTCCTGAAACAGTCCCCGGGCGATGTCGAGACCGATATAGGCATCCTTGGCGCCATGGATCATGAGCCAGGGCCGAGGTGCAATTTTGGACGCGGCGCGTTCCACATCCGGCAACTGACAGCCGAGTTTGCGGGTTGAGACCATACGGCCCGACCAGCCCACAAACTCGAACATGAACTTGGGCATATGTCGCCAGAGGAACGGATTGCCGACATAAATCTCCGCCCAGCGGAGTATGTAGGCGTGCATCGTGCCTCGGGTCGGAAAGGCACCGTCGGTGATGACGCCCCAGACTCCCGGATCGCTGGCGGCGACCACAAGCGCCGTACCTCCGCCTCGGCTGATGCCAAACAAGCCGAAGCCTGCCGGATCGAAATCGGGGCGAGAGCGGACGTACGAGAGTGCCGCCCGGAGATCGCTCACTTCGTGATTGGTGACCCACTGGAGCGGGCGATACGAAGGGTCGACATCACTCACGCCGTGATTTCTGAAGTCGAATGTAAAGATATCATACCCTTGATCGCGAAAGGCGTTGAGGTAGGGTTGATAGCTCCAGCGATCGCTGAGGTATTCGTGGCAGAAAACGAGGATTCCTAGCCGGCTCTCGGTCTTGGCTAGGAGGTAGGTTCCTCCCAGTTCGAGCCCATCGTCGGTAGTGAAGCGCACCGATTCGCCGTCGTCCTCCAAGGGAGGCACGCGCAGCGGCAGGAACATGGGTTTTTCTTCAAAGATTCGCCCGACGATCGGTGCGTAACGAATATACACGTAGACCAGGAACACGGCCAGCGAGCCCAAGGGCACGAGAAGGGAGAGCAGGAGGATCAAGGCCGGAGAGCTGGACACGAGGTAACTCCGTTGTCATCACCGAAGTCAGAGCAAAGTTAGTAGGTCGGTCGGAGCTTTGGTAATTCTCAACGAACAGCCAGAAACCGGGGTTCCGATCAGTCGGCGAATCGTCGAATGATCAGCGCGATGTTCTGGCCGCCGAAGCCGAAGCTATTGGACAGTGCGACATCCACGTTCTTACGGCGGGCAACGTGGGGAATATAGTCGAGGTCACAATCAGGGCCGGGATTATCGAGGTTGATTGTCGGCGGGACGACCCCGTCCCGAATCGTCAGCAAACAAACGATCGCCTCAACGCTGCCTGCCGCCGCGATGAGGTGGCCCATCATGCTCTTGGTGCTGGAGATCGGAACCTTGTAGGCCGTATCGCCAAAGGTGCGCTTGATGGCCAGGGTTTCGATCGAGTCGTTGACGGCGGTACTGGTCCCGTGGGCGTTGATGTAGTCGATGTCTTCGGGGTTGACCTGAGCATCGGCCAGCGCTTCACGCATGCAAGCGATCGCGCCTCGGCCTTCATCGTGGCTGTCCGTGATCCGGAACGCGTCGGCCGTGGAGCCATAACCGGCGATTTCGCCGTAAATTCTTGCCCCACGTCGTTTGGCATGCTCGAGTTCCTCGAGGATGATCATGCCGGCCCCTTCCCCCAGGATGAAGCCATCGCGATCGCGATCGAAGGGCCGGCTGGCACGGGTCGGCTCATCGTTACGAGTCGACAGCGCGGTCAGAAGATTGAAGCCGGTGACCCCGAACGGGTGGATCATGCTGTGCGTACCGCCAGAGAGCATCACATCGGCATCGCCTCGGCGCAGGATTTCGAAGGCCTCGCCGATCGACTGTGAGCTCGCGGCGCAGGCCGTGAGGCAGTTGGCATTGGGCCCACGGGCCCCGAAGAGGCTGGCCAGGTGCCCCGCAGGGGTTCCCGGCTCTTGCTCGGCTTCACGAATCGGGTGGAGCGAACGCAGGCCAAGTCGCGTGAACGTGGCGGTATCGACCTTACCTTGCTGGTTCGACTTGTAGACGAGATCGACGAAGCGAGGAAAATCCTGCTGGCCTTCGCCGGAGCCGAGGTAAACCCCGAACCGAGTCCGATCGAGCCCCTCCATGGTCTCGAGACCCGAATCATCGATGGCCATCCGAGCGGCGGCGATGGCGAACTTCGTGTTACGACAGTACTCTTCCCAACGCTCGGCGTTCTCGATGTAGTCGCCCAGGCGAAAACTTCTGGCTTCCGCGGCGATTCGGGTCGGAAACGACTCGGCGTCAAAGAGAGAAATGGGGCCGACGCCGCTTCGCCCTTCCTGGAGCGCCGTCCAAGACGCTTCCAGATCACGCCCGAGCGGAGTGACCATGCCCATTCCGGTGACGACGATACGACGCATGTCGCGATACCTTTCGGCCGATAACGATGGACCCGATCCGTCAGGATGTGGCCGGGTTGCCCCGAACCACAAGGGCTGCCGCCTGGCCGTGTCGTGTCAAGTTAGTGTTCAGAAATGTCGGGTTATCGGTCGGGCGAGGCGACTCGCGCACCAGGTCCAGGGAGACGGCGGGGTCAGGCTGATCACAGTTGAGGATGAACGGGATCGAGCCACGATTGACTCCCAACAGGCTGGAGATCAATTCCACGGCCCCGCAGCCAGAGACGAGGTTACCCATATACCCCTTAAGGGCCGTCACGGGTACCGAGTTGTCAGCCCCAAAAATGCGCTGAATGGCTCGAGCCTCGGCCAGGTCCGAGACCTGAGTGGCCGCCCCGTGGGCGTTGATATGACCAATGTCCTTGGGTTCGATCTCAGCGTCTCGAAGGGCGGATTTGAGAGCAATCTCGGTGCCAATCCCTTGGGGGTCGAGCCCGCCATCGGGGGTTGCATCGCACCCTGAACCAAAACCGAGGATCTCACCGAGGATCGTCGCACCTCGCTTGAGGGCATGCTCACGCTCTTCGATGACCAAGATTCCGGCCCCTTCGCCGGGAACCCAGCCATCACGCTGAACGTCGAAAGGCCGGCAGGCTCCGCTCGGCTCGCCTTGCCAGTGTGACATCTGGCCGAGGAGACTCATCCGGACGACGCTCAAGGGGTGGATCTTCGAGTCCGCCCCCCCGGTAATCATCACGTCCGCGCGGCCTCGCGCAATAATCCGATAGGCCTCGCCGATCGCCAAGTTAGAGGCGGCCTCGGCCTCGGTGATCGTATTGCTCGGTCCCTGGCAATCGAGCAGGATCGAAATGTGGCAGGCGAGCATGTTGGGCAGATACTTCAAGAGCCAGATCGGTGGGATCTGCCCGATGCTGTCTTTGCCCCAGACGCGGTAATCGAAGTTACCATTCGATTGCGACGCCAGGTTGATCGCCGGGGCGAGCTCGTCGAGCTCCGTCGAAATCAGGCCCGCCCCCAGGTCGACCCCGATCCTTGTAGGGTCGAGAGAGCCGAGTTGCAAACCCGCATTCATAAAGGCTTGCTCGGCCGCGGCGACAGCCAACTGGATGTCGCGGGCCATGTACTTCAGGCTCTTGGTGAGTGCTTTGCGATGCTCGGGGTCGGGCAAGGCGAAGCGCTTGGGCCAGGTCTTAGGCGAGAAGTCGGGAACTTCTCCCCCCACGTCATTAGGGAGTTGATCCACCGGGAACGCACTAATGCGTTGGACAGCACCTCGGCCTGCTTGGTACGCAGCCCAATTCAAATCCGGCCCGATCCCGAGGGGGCTGACGAGTCCGATCCCGGTGATGACCACACGGCGTTTTGAACGAAGCATGAGAAACTCGTCAGTCTCCACCGGAACGGTACACGGTCCAAGCAGCCTGCGCCCCCTAGAACCGCTCTAAAAATGGTCGAAAAATGCAAACAAATGAGGATAGGGACATAAAGTCACGCAGAGGACCAGGATCAACCGGTCTGCTCTGGGTTCGACGCGATCGGTTCTCCATTCGCCGAGGCCGAGCTCGCGATCTCACGTGCCCGGTTTTGCGCTTTGGCCAGATCGAGAACGCCCAGCAACTGCTGCGTGAACACGAAATTCTTGGGTCCGAAAATTTGGTTCGCCCGCGAGTTATCGAGGTGGGCGAAAACGATCTCGACATCGGCAAGCAACTGGCCATCCAAGAAGGCTTTGCCGATCACCACGGCCCCCTCGCTCCGGAGGTCGCTCAGGGTGACTTCGTAGATCAACTGATCCCCCGCGCAAGCCACCCCGAAGAATTCGGCCCGAGGAATCTTAGCTAAGACGACTTTTTCGGCAAAGCCGCCCGCTTCGCCCACCAGGATCCCCCCGGTCTGAGCCAGTCCCTCAATGATGAGCGATGCCGGCATTACCGGATATCCGGGGAAATGGTCATGCAAGTGCTCTTCAGCAAGCGTCAAATTCTTGATGGCGCGCGCGAACCGGCCGCTTTGAAACTCCAGAAACTTATCAATCCAGATCCATCTCATTTTCGGAAAAACCCGCCCCTCACGCGGAAGGATGACGATCAGGTCGGAGAGGAGCGCGGCCCATTAACCGGGACGACTCTCACCCCTTGGTGCGTCGGGATCCGCCTTACTCGACGGATCGAGTTCCGACGCGGGGCCGCGTAACGAATGGACCTCAAACCGAGAGTTTGCTCTGCACGTACTGAACCAGCATCTCGACCGTGTAGAGATCGCCGATCTTCTCGACGTCGGGGTCGGCCGAGAACTCAGAGAGGTCGGCATACGGCATCCGCGTCTTGAGCTCTTCGAGCCCCTTCGCGGTGAGCTTGCCATCCTTGATCATTTCCGGGTCGGAGACGACGTTCTCGGGGAAGAGCTCGCCGCGAGGGATTTTGATCCCGAAATTCCGCTCGAGCCGGAACACGATATCCAAAAAGTCGATCGACTCCGCGCCCAAATTGCCCTGAAGCGTGGCGTCACTGGTCACGTCTTCCTCGTCCACCCCGAGGGCGTCGACCAAGGTGGCTTGGACCTTCTGGAAAATCTCATCGTGTGTCGGCATGACATCCTCAGAAAAAATGGGATCGCCACAGCAGTCCCGCCAGGAACCAGCACCAGTGACTCACCGAAGGATCCAGAGAAACTCTGGGTATCGTCGGCGAAACGATCCAGGAAACTTCAATCAAGCCGAGCCGCAAAACGCGCTTCTTCGCCGACCCCAACAATCTGCAGCGAAGCTAGCCACGTAACTGCGGGTCGTATTTTGCGAATTTTCGGAATTCCTTGCAACCTCAGCAAAAGCGAGCCAAAACGGCTCGTCGTCTGATTCTGTTGGAAACTCGTGGCGATCAATCGTCGATCCCTCGTGTTCCGAGCTCAGGTCACCCACTGCGAAAATCCGGCTCCGCTCCACAGCATCAAGCGCCCGGCCCTGGAACCACAGCAGAGGTATTGGCCCCGGAAGTCGCAAGTCGCATCATGGCTCGTGCGCCCACCGAACCCTTGAGGAGGGTCGCGTACAGGTCGCGCTGCCCAGCCACAATCGATGCATCCGTGGCATGGAGTTCAGGATCACGTTCCCGCAAATTGTATCGCATCAGGGCAAATCGACCTTTGACCATTTCCTGGCCGTCGATCACTCCGACTCCCTTGAACGTGCTCTCTCGTTCGCCGTGAGACAGCAATTCCACGCGCAACTCGAGCTGGCGACCCGGTTCCACAAAACTGCCATACTTGATCGTTTTCGCTTGCTTCAAGATCACCACACTGTGAGCGAAATCCTCGAGGTCGCGAACCAACCAAGCTCCCGACTGAGTGAGGGCTTCCAACATCAAAACCCCCGGCATCACCGGGAACCCAGGAAAGTGGTCGGCGAGATACTCCTCCGCCAGGGAAAGGTTCTTGACCGCGACCAGAGATTGACCGCGTTGAAGTTCGACGATCCGGTCGATCAAGACAAAACGCATGGAATTCCCCGAGGATCGCGCGAGTCCCGCTCAAGGGGGTACTCAGTGCAAAAAGGAAGGAGTAAGGTAGGTCAACGTGATTCCATGTCAAGTCGCTTATTGTATTGAGTCGACCTACCCGGGGCAATAGCCCCGCCACTGCCTCGAATTTCGTCCTTCGCACATCCTGATTCTTCTCGCTAGAGCTAGTTTACATCGACTGCCCCTGCGGTCAAATTCAAGTAACACAATTTACCCAATTTACCCACATCTTCCAAAAAACTGCGATCGTCGCTGGACAAAACATTTGCAGCTTGCGTCCCTGATCGAGTAAAGCGAAGGTACCTGGGTCGAAATGTAGGCAGGAGGGGGGGCCGTTTCTATACTACATTCGACAAGGTAACGTGTCAGAATGAGGGAATGAACTCCTCTACCTGAACTTCCAGGATCGGAATGATTCGTCGCGAGAGGCGAGGTCCCGATGTATCGCCGTATCGTTGCGCTCCTGTTCGTGGTGGCACTTGGCCAAGTCGTCCCCACCATCCGGGCCAAGGGGGGAGAGGTCCCCGTGGCCTGGTCGCCAGATAGTCGCTGGCTGGCATTCACCACGCAGGTATTCCCGGACGAACTCCTGCCGCCGCAGGGATGGTCGCTCGATTTGACGAAGGCGCTCGCGAGCAGGCCCGCGGGACCTGATCCAGATTCCCCGCACCTTCTCATGGCGAGTTCCTGGAGCATCTGGGCCATGCGGCCCGAGAGCGGAAAGTACGTCCGACTCGAGGAGTCGGCTGCCCCTCTGACGTCGCCCGCATGGAACCCTGGCGGAAAGTCATTGGCTTTCGGCCGGCTAACTCCCGAAGACAATGGTCATTCTCGTTTCGAGGTGGTCATCCAGGATGGGCCAAGCCAAAGTCGGGTGATTCTGAAGGAGTCGGTTGATACCTCGTCGGTCAAGATCCCCGAGTTTGTCACACTCAGAATGGCCTGGAGCCCGGATGGCCATTATCTCGTGGTGCCCCTTTTCCGACAAACGAGGGGCCTGATGATCATTCGCGGTGACAATGGGCGCGTCCTCAAGACTTTGGAAGACGCACAACGTCCCGCCTGGTCGCCCGATGGCTCGAAGCTTGCATTCATCCGCGGCAATGATGGAGAGTCCCTCCACTGTCTCGACAACAATTTCGGGGCTCCAAGGCATCTGGCGAATATCGGCAAGGCGCTTCAGAATCCGGTTTGGCATAAGCAATCGATCCTCCTGCTCACACGCGCTAGCGGTGGGGGCATCGGCGGAGCGGCGGATCCGGCGGCGGAACTCCTCCAATTCCCTGTCGACGGGGGAAAGCCCGAACTGATCTATTTTGAGAACCATCGGAACGGCCGAGAACGGTCGTCCTCCTCGGTGACTTCCTTCAGTTTCGACCGTGAGGCCGAGAGCCTTTTCTTGACGATCGATGTCGCCGGCCCGATGTCGGAGATCGTTTGGTATCGCCCAAGAACGCATGAGACGTTCCAGCGTTTCAACCCCGTCGAACACCCGGTTCCGATTGATTCCCTGGGTTTGTCACCGAACGGTAGGAGCCTCGCGTTTCGAGCTGGGGCACCAGAGACGGCTCAGCCGATCGGCGTTTATGAGGTCAACCAACGCGGCTTTTCGCCGGTCGTGTGCGACGATGGGGCTCGGGTCGAATGGCTGTTGACCCTGATTGCGGCAACCCGACAAATGCTGTCGGTGACGTTGCCGACGGCGGCGAATGCCTCGGGTCAGCTCATCGAACGAGGCTCCCCATTGCCGATCCCGGGCGAGCTACCCTCTAATCGTGGATCGCTAACCCAGCTCCGGCATCTCGGGCGGTTGGGGCGGTCCCTATGCGACCGGCCCAAGGATGCTCCGGCCCTGAGTCCCGCCCGACAGGAGTTTCTGGCGGAGGCTCGACTTTTCTTCGAATACCTCGCCGAGGATTACCGGGCATGCTTGAACTCGTTGGAGGCGCTGGAAGCTGCGGTCTGGCGGCCGGAGGCCAGGCTTAAGCTCCTGAGTCTTCGCGCGCAGATTTTCCTCGGTCTGGGCGACGTCGAGCGAGCGCAAGACACGATCGCCTACCTGCGTTCGGCGGATTCGAGCAAATCACGTCGGATCGAGGTCACCCCTGTAGGCACGACACTGACCGAGGATTTGGGAGCCACGAATAGCTGGCCCGACTTCTTGGCGCTGCGTGCTCAGAAGCTTGGTGAATTCAAGGAGGCTCTCAACGAAAACCCGCTGGATTCACCTGACGGGGACGCTCTCGATCCCCAACACATCATCGGCCCCTTTGGTCCCCAAAATCTCGACCGAATCCAGGCCGAGGCCATTCGGCTGAGGCTCGAGGAAGAGGAGGGCCGCGCGCTCCGCGAACCAGGAAGGGCGCGTCGACTGCTGCCGGTCGCCCCGAATTCCAGGCGAGTACCTCCTGCGCCCCGGCCGCTACCGCCTCCTCGGCGGATCTTTCCCGTGGCTCCGGAACGGTAAGTGGCACCCACCGGAACCGAGGTTCAAAGCACCGAAACCAGGATCAGTCGAACGAGGTTGAGCACTCCTGTGCGTTCGCTCGTCGACATGCTTCCACGACCGACGATCGTGTCAAGACTTCGAATTGCTCGCGAGATGAGAAGGGTTTGAGTCGGACCGATCTTGAGCTGGTCCTGTTGACGGAGAAAGAGGCGCAAGACGTCTCGGATCGTCTCAGGTTCGGACGCGGCCGGTTCCGGGACGGAAATCCAACGTGGAACCGAGTCCGCATCGGCGGCTCGGCGCACGACCCCCAGGATCGTCCGACTGATCGATTCGAGCTTCGGATAATCGAGGGTTTCCGGTGTATCCTCGGGGGTATGGTATCGGGGATTCTCCCCCGTACTGAAAAAGAGGTAGGGAATCCCCTTCGCACGGAATGGTCCATAGTCACTGCGGTCGAGCAGGAGAAAGTCCGAACCGATCACGCCCAGCTTCAGGGAACGTCCCGCCGACGCCTCCGTCAGCCAGGGTCGCAGGCCGGGGGAGTGCTCGCTTCCCATGACGAAGACGTAAGAACCACACACACCACCTAATGATCTCCCGATCATGTCGGCAGTGATGAAAAGCGAGATTCGCTGAAGCGGAACCGGGGGATGCTCGACAAAGTACCTCGATCCAAACAGACCGACCTCTTCCAGATCAAAGCCAATGAACATCAAACTCCGCTTTGGCTTCTGAGGAGACTCGACGAGCGATCGAGCGACTTCGAGCATCATCGCAACACCGGAAGCATTATCATCCGCCCCAGGGAAAAGGACACCGTTTCGGACCCCCAGGTGGTCGAAATGGGCCGAGACGATAATCCACTCATCGCGCAAGGCTGGGTCGGATCCGACGAGCTTGGCACCCACGTTTCGGCCGGGAGCCCAACCCGTTTCGCCTGTGGGTACCTCCTGCGTGTATCCCGACTCGAAGAGAGGCTGGAGTTTGAGGGCGCGGAAGGCCTCGATGAGGTGGTCGACGGTCTTGCGGCCGCCAGCGTCTCGCCTCCCTTGGAACGCGGGAGACGCCAGCGTCGTGACTTCGTCTCGCAGGCGTTCCTTTTCGGGTTCGGGAGACTTCCCGGACACGGGAGCCGCCAAGGCGAGTGATACGGTCAGAATAGCGAAGCAATAGCGCCCGACCGCCCTCATTTTCGCGATGATCATTCACGTCCTCCTTAACGTTGTTCCTGACCTGATGCGCCAAATTCTCGGGATCGGTGCAACCCGAGAGAGGCCGCAAAAAAAATCGGGCGATCGTCCGCCACCCAGGGCAATCGCGTGTCATACTCGGCCATGTACGGGATCGTCGTTCCTACACGGAGGTGGAATATGACGCGTGCCTCATGGCTCAAGGCGTTTGCCCTCGCGCTGGTGCTGACTGGGTTCTGCGGCGGTACGTCGCAAGCCCAGGACTGGGACAATTACCTGCATTGGCCCTACGTTCCTCCCCAAGTTCCCGGTAACGGATTCGAATATCGCGGGCTCTACGATAACTTCTATACCTACCCTCGTGAGCAGCGTATCGTTCCGCAGATCCAGGGTCCTTACTACCACAACTTCTATGGTGGTAAGCGGCACCTGGGCTACCGTCACCCTTGGGGCTGGCACGAATGGAACAAAAAGAAATACTATCAGGGATACCACTTCGTCCTCGACGTCTTCTGACGTCGTGACGAGAAAGTCCAACGGGGCGAGGGCCTTCTATGGCTCTTGCCCCGGTTTCCTTGGGCGACAAGCCCGAGAAGCCGCCCTGGCGGCTTCGATGCCTTGCCAGCGAAGCTAGAGCCGACCGGAGTCTCATGCTCCGATCGCTCTCCACTTCCTCCCCCCATCCCCCATCACTGCCCCAAGCGACAAGCCATCGCGAAATAGGCTTGTGCCGCCATTTGAACCTGATCGAGCTCGATCCATTCATCCTTGGTGTGCGCCTGCGTGATGTCGCCAGGTCCGAACACGAAGCAGGGCAATCCGCTTTCTCCCAACGGCCCGGCGTCGGTACCGTACGGGACGCCTCCCACGGTTGGCCGATGTCCGGTCGCTTTCGAAACCGCTTGCTGGATGGCCTCGACCCACTGGCTGGCCTGACGGTCTTTGGGTGAAAGCGGCGGCATTTGCACCCAAGGGGGAAGGAACTCGACGTCTGAGAGCTCACCCAATCGCCCGCGGAGGAATGCGGCGACGCGGTCTCGCGCGTCACCGGCCTGTTCGCCAGGTATCAGGCGACGATCGATCTCGATCTCACACCAATCAGGAACCACGTTGACGCTCAGCCCTCCCTCAATGCGGCCGACCGACAGGGTCGGAGGACCGAGGACCGGGTCGGGCGTCGAGTCCAGGAGTGTGGCCGCGTATTCCGCCAGGCAGGAGACCACCGCTCCCATCCGATAGATAGCATTGACACCTAATTGAGGTGTGGAACTGTGGCAAGCGATGCCCCGGGTCCGGATTTTCCAGCGCACGGCTCCCTTGTGCCGATCGATGAGATTGAGCTTCGTCGGCTCGGCGACAATTGCGAGATCCGCACCGAGCGACGACTTGGCGAGCCGCGACGACCCCACGTGCGTGAATTCCTCGTCGACCGTGCAAGCCATGATGACCGAGGCCGACCCGGCCGGACGCTCTCGGACCAGGCGGGCAAAGGCATCGAGCATGGCGGCCATGCCTCCCTTCACGTCGCATGATCCTCGGCCGTAAAGTTTCCCGTCGCGGATGACGGGGTCGAATGCGGGGATCGTCATCCCGTCGGTCGGCACCGTGTCCTGGTGGGCATCAAAGAGGATCGTGGTGCGGCTGCCAGGGGCCTCATAACGCGCAATGAGGTTGTCTCGCCCCGGTGCGGCGGCCTGACGTTCCACGGCGACGCCGAGGTTGCGAAACCACTGCTCCAGATACTCCGACATCCCCGCCTCAAGAAATCCCGGTCCGGTCAGAGGCCTCCCCATGGGATTGACGCTCGGGATTGCAACGAGGTCGGACAAAAGGCGGATCACGGCGTCCACAGGATTCGGCTCCGATCACGGCAAAGATTCAAGAGGAAACGACGAGTTAGTTCAGGAGGGAACCTCCTCTCCATAGCGTCGCCCATCGCCTGATCTTAATCGCGAATCGCCTCCCCGTCACCCTCCGACCCACGACGTGACGCGTTCGCTCAGCGGTAGGACCAACGGATTGGCAGCCGAGATAAAACGCCCCGGAAGCGCGCGGCTTCCCTCGTGCAATAGCCCAATCCAGATCCTGGACACCGTGGATTTTAAGTGGGTTCCTCGGTTTGGTAATCGATGGGGTATCCCCGGTCGGGCTTCATCGAAATGTCGATTTCGGCAAGGCTCAGGTCACAAATGGTCCTACCAGTCGTGAAAGTCTCAGCGGAATCAGAATTTCTGCTCATGTGATGTGTCTTGGCACGCCGATCGCTGCTTAAGATTGGATTGAGAATCGAGACACATCGACGTAAATTGAACCTCTAGGATCTCCGATTCCTCTTGTCTGGATTGGCCGTTCGCTTAGAATCCCAGAAACCCTTCGGGGCTCGAACTTTCGTTCGCACCCCAACACCACCTCGTCATGAGGGACAGGACCACGATGGGCGATTCGACAAGCTCACCGAGTTCCATCGTCACCATCCCAAACGCAATGGAGTTTGCGGATGGCGACGAGCCTCCCAGTTCGCCCTGGCACCAGACTCCCCGTCACCCCGCCTGGGCCCACGTCTCCGACAGCGATTGGACCGACTGGCGTTGGCAGTCGCAAAACGCCATTCGACACCCCAAGCAAATCCTTGATCTTCTCCCCTTCAGCGATTCCGAACGCCAGGCCATCGAGACGCTTCAGTCTCAGTACAAGCTTGCGATCCCACCATATTATTTTTCGTTGATCAATCGATTCGATCCCCTGGATCCGATCCGGCTTCAAGCCGTTCCCTCGCCGCTCGAGATGGCGGGCGCCGGTGGAAACGACGGTGAAGACGATCCGCTCGATGAGGACAAGGACTCGCCCGTCCCCGGCCTCACCCATCGCTATCCGGACCGAGCCCTCCTGGTCACGACCCACACCTGCTCGATGTATTGTCGCTTCTGCACGCGAAAACGTGCCACGATGAAGCGAGGCGGATGGGATGCCGTGTCCCGCGACGACCGTCGAATGATCGAATACGTGCGTGATCATTCCGAGATCCACGACGTGATCATCTCGGGGGGAGACCCCCTCACGCTACCGCTCGAAAAATTGGCCTTCTTCATCGAGAATCTGAACGCGATCCCACACCTGGACGTGATCCGGATCGGGACACGGGTTCCGGTGACCCTGCCCCAGCGGTTGGATGACGATGAGCTGCTCGCCGTTCTCGCAATATCGGAGAAGATCTGGATCCAGACGCATTTCAATCACCCGCGCGAGGTCACGCCCGAAGCGCGACGCGCCTGCGACCGGCTGCGTCATCGCGGAATGCCAGTCAACAATCATGCGGTGCTGTTGAAAGGGGTCAACGACGACCTCGAGATTCAGCGTTCGCTTTGCCGCGCCTTGCTGCGGATCAAGGTGCGGCCGTATTACCTCTTCCATTGCGATCCTGTCACGGGGGCCGGACATTTTCGGACCTCGGTCTGGACGGGAATCGAGATCATCGAAGGGCTCCGTGGACATATCTCGGGCCTGGGAGTACCCACCTACGTCGTCGATGCGCCTCGGGGGGGCGGGAAGATCCCGCTGATGCCGAACTATCTCGTCTCGGCCGGGAAAGAGTCGGTCGTCTTGAGGAATTACGAGGGGATGATCGTCAACTATCATCCCACCGGTGACCAACCCACCCCTCCTGCCCATGTGGAGACGCAGGGGGTCAGCGCGTTGCTCGCCGGGCAGGGCGAGGTGCTCGTTCCCGAGGGGAATCCGAGACTCCTTCGACGGCGGGCGAAAGCCCAAGGTAACGGCCCAATCGGCGATGTCTCGAGCAAGAGTCCACGTGTTTCCGGTTCGTCGCATCGGAATGGAAACCGTCCCAGCAAAGCAAGAGAGGCAGGGCATTGAGGATCGGAATCACGTTCGACCTCGCGCCGGCCGGTCGTGACCATGACGGCCCCGACGACCGCTACGAGGAATTCGATAAGCCGCAGACCATCGAAAGTCTGGCTCGAGTTCTCCGCGCCGAGGGGCACGAAGTCGTGCTCCTCGGCGACGGCCGGGAATTTCTCGGCAAGGTGCTCGTCGATCCCCCCGACTTTGTCTGGAACCTGGCCGAAGGTGAAGGCGTGGCGCGGAGCCGAGAGGCGAGGGTCCCCGCAACGCTCGAAATGCTCGGGATCCCTTACAGTGGCTCCGACCCCCTCACCATGGCGGTCGCCCTCGAAAAGGACGTAGCCAAGCGCCTGGTACAAACCCACGACGTCGCCGTCGCTCACGGTGTCTGCCTGGCGCCGGACACGTCTGCGGGCGCGATCCTCGCAATACTCGAGCGATCGATACCGCCAGGGCAGAGGGGGGCTCTCATCCTCAAGCCTGCGTTTGAGGGTTCGAGCAAGGGAATTCGTACACATAGCCTCGTTCGATCTCTCCCGGAAGCCGCCGCGCTCGCCCAACACCTGATTCGCGACTACCACCAGCCAATCTTGATCGAGGAGTTCATCGCCGGCGATGAAGTCACGGTCGCACTGGTTGGTAACGGTCCTGAGTTGGAAGTATTGGGCGCGATGCGAATCCAGCCGAAGATTCGGAACGATGAGTTCATCTACTCCCTCGAGGTCAAGCGAGACTGGGAGCAGCGGGTCACCTATGAAACGCCGGCCGACCTTCCCAAGCCGGTTCTCGAGACGCTTTACCGTTCCGCGCGCACGGCCTTTAACGCGCTTGGTTGTCGTGACGTCGCGCGCATCGATTACCGAATCAAGGGCGGCGTCCCCTACTTCATCGAGGCCAATCCGCTGCCAGGTCTCGCCCCCGACTGGAGCGACCTGGTGATCCTGGCCCAAGGCATGGAAATCCGCTACCCTGACTTGATCAGGCGCATCCTCCACGCCGGCCTCGCGAGGGTAGGCCTTGCGGAGTCCGCCTCCGTGAGAGCCTTGCCGTGACGACGCGGCGTACCAGTGTTGTCGTCCTCCATAACGCGCCGGTCTTGCCGGACGAGCACCCTGACGCCGCCTCTGAGCACGACGTGGTTGCCGTTGCCGAGTCCGTGGCTTCGCTTCTCAGGGAAGACGGATTTCTGGCTTGGCCTGCGGCCGTGGGCAGATCCCCGGCGACGATGCTGAAGGTTCTCACGAACAAAGGCCCGTCCGGCCGGAAACCCGAGGTCGTCTTCAACCTCATCGAAGGGTTCGGAGGCCGGAGCGCGGGGGCCGCCTACGCCACGGGTCTGATCGAACTCGCAGGGTTACCTTATACCGGGTCTCCGGTTGAAGCGCTGGCGCTCTGCCAGGAGAAGAGCCGGACAAAGGCTCTACTTCGCGGTTTTGGGCTTCCCACGGCCCCATTTGCTCTCGTGTGCGAGGGAGAGACGATTCTCGATTGGCCCTGGGACGGACCGATCCTCGTCAAGCCGGACGCCGAGGATGCGAGTCTGGGTATCGACCAGGAGAGTGTGGTCTCCGACCTCGAGTCCCTCCAACGGAAAATCGGTCGCATCCACGAAACCTATCACGGAGCGGCTTTGCTCGAGGCTTATCTACCGGGGCGCGAGTTCAACGTGGGGGTGCTGGCTCTCCCGTATCCCGAGTCGTTGCCGATCGCCGAGGTTCAATTCCAAAGCCAGGAAGGGATCTGGCCCATCCTGACCTACAATGCCAAGTGGGCAACGGGGTCGAGGGAGGACCGAGCGAGTCCGATCGTTTGCCCAGCCTCGCTTGAGCCGGAGTCGGCCCAACGGCTGGCGCGGCTCGCGCTGGATGCTTATCGAATCACGGGCTGTCGTGATTATGCACGCATCGATCTCCGGCTCGATCGGCGGGGGGATCCGATGATCTTGGAGGTGAATCCTAACCCGGACATCGGCCAGGGGGCGGGCTGGGCCCGTGCGTTGCGAGCCTCGGGTCGTAACTACGCGGCGACCCTCGGATCATTCGTTCAACAGGCCATCAATAGACATCGACAGATCTTGCCCGGATGATAGATAGTGAAGCGCGCGAAGACACATCTTGCGTCACTCGCTCGATAGGACCATTTCGGCGTCGTCGAGGATCGGCTGGCGCCTTGGTGCATCAGGATCAAGGATGATGTCGACGGTCATCGACCCACGTCCGCGCTCGGTGAGGCCCCTTATGTTTCGGATCAGTCACGTTCTGGGTGCTCACCGCGAATACGACCAGCGTTGTATCGCCCAGATTCAGGCGATGCTGGACGGTGCTTTCCCCGACCTGGGAGAGGAGGACGACTACATCACCCGGAAACTGAGCGAGCAAACCGTACGGGGGTACCCGACGATCCTGCTCGCGGCTCATGGTCCCCGCGACCGGGTCACAGGCTTCGCCCTCGCTGATTTTTTCGAGTCGATCGGCTTCGCCTATCTCGACTTCATCGTGACCCAGGCCGAGCGTCGAGGCCTGGGCTTGGGCGGAGCATTGTACGAAGCCCTACGCGAGGACCTCATTGCGCGGGGGGCTCGAGGGCTCTTCTTCGAGGTACCGACCGACGACCCGTTTCAGGTCCGCGATCCGGCTCATCTCAAAGCCAACAAGGCGCGCCTCAAGTTTTACGAGCGGTACGGAGCCCTGCCCATCGTCAACACGCTCTACGATCAGCCGATCCGCCCCGGAAACCCCGCGGAACCGAGGCTCCTTTACGACCCGCTGCAGAGTACAACACCGCTCGAGGCGTCCTCCTTGAAGCGCGTGATGGAAATGATCCTCACGCAGAGGTACCACTACGAAACCAACGATCCGTACGTTCGCCAGTTGATCGACTCCGTGCGTGACTCACCGGTGCGGCTCCGCAAACCGCGCTATGTCGAGCCGGGCGAACCTCGAGCGAAAACGCCAAGGCGGCTCCAACCACTCAAGGTCTTCTGCTCCTCCCGACACGCACTTCACCACGTTCGAGAGCGTGGCTACGTGGAGAGACCCGCGAGGGTCGACGTGATCCTCAAAGCGATCAGCACCTTGCCGGATATCGAGCAGCTTCCCGTACGAAACTTCGGCGAGAAACCAATCCGGGCGGTCCACGACACCGACTTCGTCAACTATCTCCGCAACTTCTGCCTCGAGATCCCCGTCGGGGAGATGGTTTACCCCTACGTCTTCCCGATCCGAAGGAACGACCGGCCGCCCCACGACCGCAGCCGGCGCGCGGGATATTATTGCATCGACACCTTTACACCGCTCAGTCACGACGCCTACAAGGCCGCTCGTGCCGCCGTGAACGTGGCTCTATCGGGGGCGGAAGCGATCCTGGCGGGAAACCCGTTGGTCTACAGTCTTTGCCGGCCGCCGGGACACCACGCGGAACGGGACACGTACGGTGGGTTCTGCTACTTCTGTAACGGGGCGATCGCCGCGCAATACCTCGGCTCTCGCGTTGGCAAAGTCGCGATCCTCGACGTCGACTACCACCACGGCAACGGTGCCCAGGACATCTTCTATCATCGTTCCGACGTCCTGACGATCTCGATCCACGGACACCCGAACTTCGCCTACCCTTACTTCTCGGGCTTCGCCGACGAAATCGGCGAGGGGGAAGGGGAGGGCTTCAACCTCAACATCCCCTTGGCCGAAGACGTCCTCGACGGCCGCTACCTCGAAGCGCTCGACGAGGCGCTTGCGCGCGTGCGGAAGTTCAAGCCCGAGGTCCTGATCGTGCCCGTCGGCCTGGATATCGCCAAGGCCGATCCCACAGGGACCTGGAGCCTGACGCCGGATGGCCTTTACGAAGTCGGCTTCCGTATCGGCGCCATGAAGTTGCCCACGCTCCTGGTGCAAGAGGGGGGATACAACATCCGTTCGCTGGGGCGAAACGCCGCGAGGATGCTCACGGGAGTATGCGCCGGGGCTCTGGGCCGAAGCACGAGGGTGAAGCGATAGCGTCCGCAAGGCCCAAGCAAAAACCCTGCTCTCCGGCTGGAGGGCAGGGTTTCGGAATGATGATCGCGGTTCCCAGGGCAGGTCAGGCCCAAGGTTACTTGACGCGCTCGACGTATTCGCCGGTCCTGGTGTCGATCCGAATCTTTTCCCCCGGACCGATGAACGGCGGGACCTGAACCTTGAGTCCGTTTTCGAGGACCGCATCCTTGTATTGGTTGGTCGCGGTCGCCCCTTTGATGGTGGGCGGGGTCTCGGTCACGACGAGGTCGATCGAAGCGGGCACTTCGATCGAAACCGGCTTGTCGTCGACATGCATAACCTTGACTCGGCTGTTGGGCAGAATGTACTGCATCGCCGTGCCAAGGATCTCGGGCTGAAAGCTGAGCTGGTCGAAAGTCTCGGTGTCCATAAATACATGCTCGTCGCCTGACGAGTAGAGGTATTCGTACTCTTTGGTCTCGACGTAGGGGACCTCGATCTGGTCGACTGAGCGGAGCCGCTTTTCGATCAGGGACCCACTGCTCATGTTTCTGAGCTTCGTTTGCACCATCGCGCGAAGGTTGCCGGGGGTATGATGCGCGAAGTCGACCACGACGAAGTTCGTTCCTTCCATCGTGATGACCATCCCTCGGCGAATGTCGGTGGCTTTGATCATCATGGCGTTTACACGTTACCCCCGGAATGCGAAGCTCGAACAAGCGAACGTTCTATGTGTAGGTAGAACCGCGCAACCCACGGCACAGGTTCTGGTAATGGCATCGAAAGTACCCGAAGCAGGGGTGATCTGGCTAGATCACTTGGAAGCGGTCATGAAGCCTTGACTCCCGGCAAGACCCCGCAATGCATCAGAGTGGTGGTGAGTTCGCCGGGAATGAGCCCCGCCTCGGAGAGCCAGCCGCGATATTCACGGGCGCTGTACGCCCTGCCTTCCGACATCACGAAGAGCGCGGCCGAGTAGAGCGCTGTGGGTAGTGGGCCGTCGAGCTCGTCGTTCAGGAAGACGTCATGGATCAGGACCTGGCCTCCCTGGGGAAGGGCCTGGGCGGCTCGGTTCACGAGGTCCTGGCATTCCGGGACATCCCAGTCATGGAGGACGTTCGAGAACAGGATGACATCCACCCCCTCGGGCATCGGATCTCGGAACATATCCCCTGCGCGAACCTCAAGCCGGTCCGCCACCCCGTATTCTTGGGCCATCTCGCTCGCCACTTTCAAGACTTCGGGGCGGTCCCAGACGATGGCCCGCAGTTTGGGGTGCCGTTGCAACCAGGCGATACTGTAGATCCCCGTCCCACCGCCTATGTCGAGAAGGCAACGCGCCCCGTCCAGTGGGTAGCGTTCGGACAATAGGGGAGCGACGTTCTTGGCTCGGCCGGCCAACGCGAGAGTCAGGCGGCGGGCGCTCGCTTCGTCCTCCATGGCCGACTCGATCCCGTCACGATAGATAAACGCGGCCCCTTCGTCTTCCTCGTCTGCCCCCGCCGGACGATTGGTCCGGAGCCGCTCGACCATCTCGAGAACCCCAGGGCTGTTTGCCGCCAGACCAACATAGCCGCCCACATCAAAGCCAGCCCCTGGCACCAGGTGATCTCGGGCCAGGTCGGTCAACACAAGTCGGTGTTGGCTGTCCTGGCTCACCAGGCCGAAGGCCCGAAGCGCCGTGATCAAGACGACAGCCGGACGCTCTTCGAGTCCGAGCGCCCGGCGGAGGGCCTCGAACGTTAATGGCTGTTGCTCGAGGCGGCCGAACACGTCGAAATGGGCCACCGCGGCCGTGAGCAACTCGGTGGCGTAATTCCCACGGAAGATCTCGATAATCGGGCTGGGATCGAGACGAGGCGGTGTCGTGGCGGATAGTGTCATCGTCGGCGGAAGACTCCCTGGAGGAATACGAACAACTTCGTTCAAATACACGATCCCGGCGGGTTTGAAAACCCTCTCTCGTTTGCTTTCATGGGAAGGCAATCACCTGTTGGTGATCGCTTAAGCAACCCGGGGCCCCGCGACCAGGGGTTGGGCAGCCGGAATCGGAATCGGCCAACTCGCCACGATCGTTGGAACCGATCCTCTCATCGTTGATGATGCGATTGATTTCGACTACCCGTGCCTTCTACAATGTCCTAGCTTCCGGGTCCTAAGTTTCGGATCCCCAATGGATTTCACCGGGTCTCGGTTCACCTTCCGGCTTGCGGGCGCGACGAAGACATGGCGGTTGTCGAATCCTTTACGACGCCCGGTTCAGTCGAGAAGTCAGCCCGATGGTACGGTTTCCTTCCGCAAAGAAACGGTAGTGGTTAGGGGAAACGAGGATGGCCACCGACATTCGTCTCAAGGAGTCTCTCCCCGCGTTGACCGACCGTATCGTCGAGTCATACGAGGAGTGTGGAGGGATCAACCACCTGGGACATTCTCCGCTTCCCAGCTACCGTGAGGTGGTCGAGATCCTCGGCGACCTTCGCGAGATCCTCTACCCGGGATACGGCCGGCGCCAGAATCTTCATTTCGGAAACGTGGGCTACCACGTCGGCGACCTCATCGACAGCCTGCACGATCGGCTCACGATTCAGATCGCACGCGCCTTGCGCCATGACTGCAAGTCGAAGGATCTCGAAACCGATTTTGAAGCCGATGCCCAGGTCATGGCCGTGCGGCTGCTCGAGTCACTTCCCGAGTTGAGCCGAACCCTCGCGGACGACGTGCGAGCCGCCTACGACGGCGATCCGGCCGCGAAGAATCTCGATGAAATCATCTTCTGCTACCCCGGCGTGGCTGCGGTGACCGTCTTCCGTATCGCCCACGAGCTCTTCAAGCTCGGTGTGCCGCTCATCCCTCGAATGATGACCGAATACGCTCACGGCAAAACAGGGATCGACATCCATCCGGGAGCGACCATCGGCCGTCGCTTCTTCATCGATCACGGAACCGGCGTGGTGATCGGCGAGACGACGACGATCGGCACGGGGGTGAAGATTTACCAGGGGGTGACGCTCGGTGCCTTGAGCTTCCCCCGCGACGAGAATGGAAACATCCTCCGGGACCACAAGCGCCATCCAACCATTGAGGATGACGTGGTCATCTATGCCAACGCCACGATTCTTGGCGGTCGGACAGTGATCGGCCACCACTCGGTGGTTGGCTCCTCGGCATGGCTCACACGGAGCATCCCCCCGTATACCACCGTAACGATCGAGAGCCCCATGCTTCGTTATCGAGGAGCCACAGGCCCCAATGGAAGCCATCCCGAAGAAGCGATGGGCTTCGACTACCAGATCTAGCTTGATAGCACACACTCAGGCCAGAGAGTGCCCCTGTGGCTCGAAGGAAGTAAAGCGGCCGGTGGGGTGATCCTGGTGGCTTCTCCCCCCGTAGGCTCAGGCTGGGTCCACTGGTGGACAAGCCACCAGTGCCACCCCATACGGCCATCTACATAGCATCGGTTGATGGTGCGTCCAATACAGAAATCCCAGGGATTTCACTCAGATCTGCCGGGATTTCGTAGGCGATCCTGTCGCAAACCGCTCTAGCCGCCGTCGCGGCTCGCCTTCCCACGAATCTACGATCGAGCGTAACACCAAATCGCAGGTTGATAACCTCTCTGGATCTCAAGAACTGGGTCGACTGGCAAAAACGATCCAGCCTCCTGCGCGGAGCGGGTGGGCCAGCCACGGGAATCGGATCGGTTCGGCCCTGATCGCGTCGATCGGAAGCACTTCGTCGATGCGAAGGCCCGCCAGGCGCAAGTCCCGCTTCAACTCTCCCCAATGATAGAGGTGAACCTCCATACCGGGAATCCCCCGGTAGGTCATTCTACGGTCGCCGATGTCGGTCTGACCGCGCATGAGTTTCAGCAGTTGCCCCAAAAGCCAGGCTCGTCCCTGCTTGTCGTGCGCGTTGAGCCAAAGGTTGTGGACGTGCAGGGCGAGGCGCCCCCCGGGCTTCAAGATCCTGCCGATCTCGGCGAGTGCGCGCGAACGCGAGGAGGCCCCGTGGATCATCCCAAGCGTACTGAACATGGAGAGAGCATAAGTGAAAGTCTTCTCAGGGAAACAACCGAGGCGGCACAGATTAGCCTCGACCCCCAAGACGGGGAGTCCCTCGGCCTCGGCGGTGGCCTGAACTCTCCGAAGCATCGGGCGTGAAAGCTCGACCGCAACCACATCAAACCCCCGGCGCGCGAACCGAAGCGCATGGCGCCCGGTCCCACATCCGAGGTCGACCAACAGCCCCGGCTCGGTGAAGTGCTCGTCAAGGACCCGAGCATCGGTTCGAAACAGGGGATGTCCACGAAAGTATTCGTCCTCCTCCTCGGCGAGCCGAGGAGAGTGAACATATTCCCAGAGCGAGCCATTCACCCCCTCCGGCATCCGCCAACTCGGAGGGGTTGCGGAAAATGTCATGGTGCGTCGTCCAGCCTGAAATCGATCATGTGAGGATTACCTGATCCCGGTCGGTCGCGGGGATCAGATCGGTGTGGCGAACACGCGACCGGAGCGAGGGGTGAGCTCAAGGCCTCGAAGACTTCCGGCCTCGGCACGGTACGATTCCTTCGTCCAGACCTCCCCGAACGGAGTTCCGTCCGCAACGATCCCGTCCAAGGGGATATCGACGCGTTGTGTCGAGGTCGCCGTATTGATCGCCACGATGATCGTCTCGTGACCGAGTTGCCGGGCATGCACCGAGACGTTTCCCATCGCGTAGAGAAAACGGAAGCTGCCGCGTCGCAACGCAGGCCTGGAATGCCGTAAGGCGATGTACCGCTGGAAGTCGTGGAGCAATTGCCGATCCCAGATGTTCGGGGTCTGCCAGGGAAAGGCTCGCCGGTTGTCGGGGTCATGCGCTCCTTCCATCCCGATCTCATCGCCGTAGTAGATGGAGGGAGCTCCCGGATAGGTCATCTGGAAGAGGGTGGCCAATCGGAGGGCCGACTTGTCGCCGCCGGCGAGGGTCAGGAACCGAGCCATGTCGTGGCTGTCGAGCAAGTTAAGCATCACGGCCGTTACGCTCGGTGCATAAAGACCAATCAATTTCTCGATCGTTTGGCGAAAGCTCACAGCTCCCGAGGGCGCAAGGTCGCGCAGGCCCGTCTTGTTGAGCTCGGCACGATTCAGCGAGTCTCCAATAAAAAAACCAATCGCCGCACGTGTGAACAGATAGTTCATCACGGCATCCCACATGTCTCCTTGCAGCCAACGTTTTGCTTCGTCCCAGACCTCGCCGACGATATAGGCATCGGGGTTCCCCGCGCGGACGCGGACGCGGAACTCGCGCCAGAAGGCGTCGTCGTCGATCTCATTGGGAACGTCGAGCCGCCACCCGTCGATCCCGAAGTCGATCCACTTTCGGGCGATCCCCCAGAGGAATTCACGGACGGCGGGCGTCTCGGTGTTGAACTTCGGTAGCGCGGGCAGATTCCACCAGGCCTGATATCCGGGGGGCTTTTGGGGATCGTAGGCGTAGAGCGGGAAGCTGTTCACGACGAACCAGTCGAGATAGGCGGACTCGGAGCCGTTCTCCAGGATGTCGTGAAAGGGGAAGAAGCCCCGGCTGGCATGGTTGAAGACACCATCGAGCACGATCCTGATGTGTCTGGCATGCGCTTCATCAATCAACCGGCGAAGGGCGGGGTTGCCGCCCAGCATCGGGTCGACCTTCTCGTAGTCGTGCGTGTGGTAGCGATGGTTTGAGGCAGATTGGAAAATCGGGGTAAAATAAAGCGCGTTGATCCCCAGATCCTGGAGATAGTCGAGTCGTTCGATGACGCCGACGAGATCTCCCCCCTGGTAGCCATGCGGAGTTGGGGCCGCCCCCCACTCGTCGAGGCGACTGGGCTTAGGGATGGCCAAGCTCTTGGCGAACCGGTCGGGGAAGATCTGGTAAAAAATCGCGTCGCGGACCCAGTCGGGCGTCTGGGGATCAGTCAAGGAATTCTCCGAAATCAAGAGCCGCGGCTGTCAACGACCTGCTTCCGTGTAAGAGTCTATCCGGATGAGGGTTATTAGTGGCTCATCCGCCAAGTGGCTTTCCCGTAGGGTGGGCACTGCCCACCAATCTCATGGCTTCGACCAGGGTTTAATCCCTGGTGGGCAATGCCCACCCTACAAGAAGGAGACTTGCCGGATGATCCAGTTAGTCATGTGAAATCAGGAAAGATGGGTGGCCGGGGAGGAGCGCAGCGACGCCCCGGAGCAGACCTCGGCCGATCCCCGGATCCTCGAAGACTCGTCCCCGGCCACCCAAACAACGCATCTTCACATCAGTGCTCACTATCCGAACAGTCTCTAAGCCACGCCGTACGTACGGTCGCACGCAAGGATTCCAGCACCCTGCGCGAGTCCAGGGCCCGCGCCGGGTGAACCTGCCCTCGCCGTTATTCGTTCCGAAACCGGCAGGAGCCCCATTTTAGCCTGCGGGAACCTTAAGCCAGTAGGTCTGTTGGCGATCCCCTCGAAGCCGCAGGTCTTCCAAAAAGGGTTCGAGCGTGGGCTTGAGGAGTCCCCTGAAGTAGGGGCGGTCGTTGACGCGGACCTCGAGTTTCCTCGAGAAATCGATGATCTTGGGACTCACCCAAACATCCAGGCGCTTGATGCCTTTGGCGTGAACACGCATGAGGTTGCTGGCTGAGCTGGAGGTCACGCGGATCGAGGCCGGGTTCAAATTCTTGCCCAGAGGGTCCGCGGCCTCGGGAGCCGTGGTGAAACCCGGTTGGAACTCGCGGATCACGACACCGTAGAAGCGCTCATCGGACTCGCGCGAGGTCACGACGTCAAAGGTCTTGGGGTAGGGCTGTCGTGAGCGCCGATCCATCCAATCCAGGATCGCCGGAGCCTCCTCGGGTAGGTCTTCGAGGCCGCGTCGGAGGTACTCGACGTAGGTGATGTCGTTCGCCCTGGCGATGAGCGGCTTGAGCAGAGACCCAAACACCAGTTCCGTGCTCGCCGGAGCCAGGTCTCCCATGGCCACATAAAGCGGTAGTTTTTCGACGTGGGCAATGTTTCGGAAGACATATTTAAAGGGGCGTCCCGAGACGATCGCCACCCCTGCGAACAGGTCGGGGTGCGCCAGGCCGAAATCCCAAGCCATGTCCCCCCCGATCATTTGCCCTCCGAGGAAGACACGGTCGCCATCGATCGCGTAACGTCGACGCGCATCGCGAAGCGCCAGCTCCACGGCGGCGTGTTCGCTCGTGGAGAAGCGGTATTCCTTGCCATGGTCGGGAAGATTGTACTCGGGAGCGATGACGATATACCCATGTCGTGCCGCCTCTTTGGACCACCAATCGATGGCCGATTGCGGGCCTGCCCCGCCGTGGAGCGCCACCACGGTCGGATAGCTGCGGAGCGGATGGTATTCGGGAGGCAGCAAGACGGCGTATTCGGTGGGTACTTCGTTCCCATCATCGGCCGCCCGGTGCGTCTGGACTTCTTGAGTCGCCTCGGACTCGGACGACAATGGAGGTGCCATGCGAACGGCGAATCGTGACAGCAGGTCCAAGCGTTTGAGCGGCCCCGACTTTCCCGGCGTTTCGGGAACGGGAAACTCTTGGAGTTCCTCGAGAGCCTGGGTTCGCGCCGCTTCCTCTGAGTTCGAGAGGAAGTCCTGGAGCAGACCTCGGGCTTTCCAGTACGAAGACGCCATGTCGAGATCGGTTACAGCGGCATCGGCTCCCGCGACGTACCCCGACATCGCCAGCGCGAACCATTCTTCCACGTTCTCCTTGCCATCCGCCGCGGCTTTGGCCTTCTGCCACGCAACCAAGCGGTCGCGAACGGCATCGGGAGCCTCGGCCAAGGCCTTCAGAACCTCGGTGAGCGGCTTTTTCCACGTTTCTTGTTTCTCGGTGGACAACCGTTCCGAAAGACCCTTCAAATCGCTCGCGAGCGCCTTATCTGAGGCCACCTGATCCTCGGTGGCACGTAGCTGATCGCGCACGGAGACGAGGACGTCGGAAGAAACGTCTTTGGTCGGAAATTCCTTGAGCCGGGTCAAAACCTTGCCGAATTGCTGCGCTCGCTTCGCCGCATCGATTTCCGCTTTGTAGTCGACCGCCGCAAGCTGGGAGACGACGACGCGAGCATTCTCGATCGTTTCTCGAAGTCCCGGCTCGTCCGGGAAGTCACGAACCAGGGCGTCGAGTTCCCGTTTGGCCTCGTCGAACCAACGGGCTTGGATCAAGAAGCTGGCGACCCTGCGTCTTTCCTGGAGGAGCTTTTGATCGACCTTGGCCAGAACTCCCAGCACAACGTCACGAGGTACCTGGCTCGTGCTGAGCCGACCTTCCGACCAGAAGCCATCGACGCCTCGAATCTTCACCAGGTAAGGGCCCAACTCATAAATCGCCTGCTCCATGCTCACGGGTCGAGGCGATCGAGCCGACGTATAGGTGAAAGTACGACGTCCCGATTGGTTCCACGGAGTGGACGAGATATCGAAAGCCTCCTTGGGCATCACACCGGCATGTTGCACCAAGGGTTGGCGGATCTTGAAGATTTCCCAGGTACCAAACGTCGAATCGGACTCAATGGTCGCGATTTTCGAGTCGCGCGTCACGACCCGCTTGATGCCGTCGAAGATCCAGACGATCGTGTTGTCGCGATCGATCGTGCCGTGATAAACGAGACCGTTTTTGAGGATGACCTTCTCGGCTGCCTGAAGCTCGGCCACCGAGAAAAAAAGGAGGAGGGTTGCCCCGACGACTCGCGCCCGAGAAGAATGTAACATGTCTGGGTATCCCTACTCCGAGAAGCCCACGATGATCGTGTTGGGAATAAAACGACTCAGACAAGGTGGCAGGGTCCGAGAAATTTCCGTTCTTCTCAGCCAGTATTCATTCTGACACCTCGCGAGTTCGGGTCAAGCCGATGGCCAAAGAACCAGGCTGCGATGCAAAGCTCACAGGCCATGCGCGCATGACCTACCCCTGGACTCAACCAGAAGGCCCTATACCAATAGAGGTGAGGCCTCTCTAACCGAGCCTACCCGTAGCCCGTAGCGTCACCCGGCTCGGGAACGTAGTCTGAACGATCTCTGAGTGGGGAAGTCAAGCATTTCGGTCCGTCAAAGAGCGAGTCGGTTATGGCAGGAAATCCCATCAAGTTCCGCTGCTATCAGTGCAATCAGCTTCTAGGTGTTTCCCGAAATCGAGTGGGCGGAGTGGTTTCCTGCCCCAAATGTCAAGCCGGTCTGATCGTCCCCGACCCCGAGGAAGGGGCCACGACTTCCCTGAATATCAAGACCGACGAGCCGGCGACCGGGACGTTGGATGCTGGACTCCCTTTGGATCTGATCGACATCAGGCCTGAGGACATCCGAGTCGAGCCGGGGGCGGATTGGGTACGCTCCCCTCAATCCTCATCCGAGTCCCGAACCGCAACGCTCGCTCGCGTCATCGAGGAACCGGCTCTCGAAGAAGAACCGGAGCAACCACCGCACCCCGCCCCATCATCGGTCACCTCCACGGAGCCCGCAACCACATCGACGCGCTCCCCGGTGTCGATCCCCACCGACGAAGGTGCCATTCTGCCTCCCCTCGATATCGAACCCACGAGTCGCAACTCGCACCGCCGCATCGCGTCGACGAGGTCGCGTGACATCATCCTGCCTCGTTCCACGGTCGCGGCCTGGTCCCTTTTTGTGCTCGTCGCCCAGGGGCTTGCCTTCGTGGCAGGTCTGCTCGCCGGCCATTTCCTTTGGAAAGTCCATTAGTACGCTTGGAGCACCATGCTTCTCATCTGGCCCACGGATCTTACCTTGGGGCAACGCGGTAATGGCGGGTCATGCCCAATCAACCGGTTCACCTAAGATCTTGGAGGATTTTAGGGGCTGAGCTAACATGGAGAAATCCTCGGAAGAATAAAAAGGACCGTGTCGATTCCTCCGTCGGGATTCCATCCGAAATCTCGTTTGAGACCTTTGTCATGTCCAACGCCCCGACCAATATCGTGATGCGTTCCGATACGATCAAAAAGGGAGACGCCCGCGCAGCCCATCGCAGCTTGCTTCGCGCCACCGGGGTCGGAGAGGGGGACTGGGACAAGCCGTTCATCGCGATTTGCAATAGCCACGTCGACATCATTCCCGGCCACGTCCACCTTCAAGAGGTGGGGAACTTCGTGAAGGAGTGCGTTCGAGCCGCGGGAGGTGTCCCCTTCCTGTTCAACACGATCGGCGTGGACGACGGCATCGCGATGGGTCATAACGGCATGAAGTTCTCGCTGCCGTCACGCGAGCTTATCGCCGACTGCGTCGAGACGATGATCGAAGCGCATCGGTTCGACGGTATGATCTGCATTCCCAATTGCGACAAGATCGTTCCAGGGATGTTCATGGGAGCGATGCGAGTCAACATCCCGACGATCTTCGTTTCGGGCGGCCCGATGGAAGCGGGGAAGACCGAGAGCGGCAAGACGGTGGATCTGATCGATGCTTTTATCGGAGGCGTTCAGCGTCAGAACGGAAAGATTTCCGCCGAGGAACTCGACGCCATCGAGAAGGCGGCCTGCCCGACCTGCGGCAGTTGCTCGGGGATGTTCACGGCGAATAGTATGAACTGCCTGGCTGAAGCCATCGGCATGGCGCTGCCGGGCAACGGCACGATCCTCGCAACCTCGGCCGATCGCAAAACCTTGTACGAGCGAGCCGCGCATCGAATCGTGGCAATGGCCAAGGAATTCGGCAAGCTCGGCACGGGTCACGGCCTGCTCCCGCAAGAAATCGCGACCGCCAAAGCGTTCGACAACGCCATGATCCTCGACATGGCGATGGGCGGAAGCACGAACACGGTTCTCCACATCCTGGCGATTGCCCGAGAAGCCGGTGTTCCCTACACCATGCAGCAGATCGATGCCCTCAGCAAAAAGACGCCGAACATCTGCAAGGTCAGCCCGGCCAGTTCTTACCACATCGAAGACGTCGCGCATGCCGGCGGGATCCATACGATCCTCGGTGAGGTGAACCGAGGACGTCCGGGGCTACTCGACCTCACCTGTCAAACGGTGACAGGGAAGACGCTTGGGGAAAACATGGCCGAGTATGACGTCCGGAGCGAGACGGCTCAGGGGATCGCCAAGGCCCTGACGCGAGTTCGCCCCGGTGGAGAACGAACCAGCAGCGCCTGGACCGTCCCCAGCGTGACGGGGGAGCTGCGCTCACAGGCATCGGGGCTGGCGCTGCTCGAGTCGGAGGGAGAAGGGGAAACCGTTGCCGAGGCCCCCGCGAAAGGCTCCGGTTCGGGCCGCGGTGACTCCGACGGCTTCGATCCCTGGGACGTGATCCGGTCCGTCGACAATGCCTATTCCCAAACGGGCGGGCTCACCGTCCTCTACGGAAACCTCGCGCCGGATGGCTCGGTGGTGAAGACGGCCGGCGTCGATCCCAAGATGTTCAAACACAGCGGCCCGGCCGTCATCTTCGAGAGCGAGGAAGACGCGTACAACGGCATCGTGTTCGGCAAGGTCAAGGCCGGCGATGTCGTCGTGATTCGTAACGAGGGGCCCAAGGGAGGACCGGGCATGCAAGAGATGCTCGCTCCCACCACCGCCATCAAGGGCGTCGGCCTCGGCGATAAGTGTGCGCTCATCACCGACGGGCGGTTCTCGGGCGGAACCGCAGGCGCATCTATCGGCCATGTTAGTCCGGAAGCGGCCGTGGGAGGCCCGATCGGGCTTTTGAAACCGGGTGATATCGTTGAGATCGATATTCCCGAGGGCCGCTTGTCCGTTCGCCTCTCCGACGAGGAACTCGCCGCCCGTCGCGCCGCGTGGACGGCTCCCGCTCCTCGATTCAAGAAGGGTTATCTCGCCAAATATGCGAGCATGGCGACCAGTGCTCACACCGGCGCCGTCTTGAGTTGGGACTGAGAGGCTGTCCGAGAAGTGAATACGGATGTGAAGATGCGTTGTTTGGGTGGCCGGGGACGAGTCTTCGAGGCCCCGGGGATTGGCCGAGGCTCGTCCTGGGGCGTCGCTGCGCTCCTCCCCGGCCACCCGCCTTTTTTGATTTCACAGGGCTAACTCTCATCCGGATAGCCACTGAGCACGCTCGCTTGACGGATCAGGTTTCGTCAAACGCAAAGACTCTCCGGATGGGACCGTGCCGCAACTCGGTCTCATCAGGCGAGTCGTTAAGATTAGGCCGAAGCATCTGACTCTTGTGATTCGGACTTGGGCTGGGGCGTTCCATCGTCGAGCACGGCCGACTTGATCATAAAGGTTGGACAGGGCTCGCGAAATTTGAGGCGAACCCGATAAATCCCTTCGTTTGGTTCGACGCCAAGGACATCCGCTTCGATCCAAGGCGTAGCCGACTCGCCTACGAGCCGCATTCGCACCATCGTCTGAATCGGCGGAGGATTCGTGGCCGCCACGGCTGCGCCAGCGCGGCTGATATCGATCAATCGAATGGGAACCGTTCGTGGCCGGCTTCCTTCCAGCCAGGCCAGGCGACCTCGATGTCGCGATGCGTATCTTGGATTTGTCCGGAAGGCCTCACCCACAGCCCGGGGGCGGGCTCTGAGAAATCGAAGCAGCTGGTTCTTTGGTTGTTCACTCATAAACGTCTCGGGTCAAATCGCCCATCGATCAATGGGAGATGAGTGTCTGGCACGGACCGGGGACGCCATTTCCATCTTAGGAAGATACGCGGGGAAGGGGAAGACGTCGGCCACCATCGAAGAATCGATCCACCGTCTTTTCCCGAGAAGACTGTCTCCAGGCTCGAGGAACGGAACAACCAACGTCCAGGCCGGAGGTCGTGTTGAGGTCAGCTTGGTCGAATTTGACGGCCAAAACGTCGAATTCGAGGGCCTTGAGGTGGTCTGTCCTCGTATGGAGAAAATTGATAAGCTGCCGCGAGTCTTGGAACGGACGGATGCGTTCACGGAGTCACAAGGATGGGACTGGCGTCACAGCTCCGGCCATTCGCCTGGGCGGTCATTGCAAGCGGTACCCTCTTGCTTACGTCAAGCCCGGCGGCAGGTCCCGCCGGCAAACCGCAACCGCGAGCTGAGCTCGCACAAATCCTGGCCAATTGGGAAGCGAAGAGCTCACAACTCCGCTCGCTCGACGTCGCGATCATTCGCAAGGATGTGAATCCGGCCTGGGGAGATCCCACGGTATTTCACGGGCAAGCCTTCCTCGAGAAACCCGACCGGGCCCGTCTCGAATTCTGGAAGGTCGTCGATCTCCCCAATAAAACCAAGAAACGAGAAGACCAGGAGTGGGTTATCTGTAACGGCAAAAGCATTCTTCAATATGTCTTTGCCTCGAAACAGATCTTTGCGTATGTACTGAATAAACAGCAGCAAGCGCAAGTACTCGACGAGGGACCAATCCCCTTCCTTTTCAACTTCGAGGCTCGCAAGGCCCTGGAACGCTATCGGATCGAAATCGACAAGGAAAATCAAACCACCTTCCTTCTCAAGGTCGTTCCGCTCAAACAAATCGACCGAGATGCCTTCGTTCAAGCCCATCTTTGGCTGAGCAAGAAAACATATTTGCCGGACCAACTCTGGTTGATCATGCCCAATGGGAAAGATCGCAAAGAGTATCGGTTCACGTCGATTCGAGACAAGGGGCAGCTCGACCCCAAGCTCTTCGTGGGCACGATGAAGGAAGGCTGGACCGTGGTGCGCGACGCGGGGGGGAACGCGAAAGCCGCAGAACGAGCGGTTCGCAGGGAGTAACAGCGGGGGGAAGGTTCTTGCGAGGGGCGGGGAGATTGGATCAGCGTCCTGAGGTCGCAGACGGAGCTTGGCTCGTCTGGTTCTGCTCGAGTTTTTGACGCTCCGCAGCGAGATTGGCCTCGGCGTCAGCGAGTGCCTTTCGAAAAATGTTGACTTCTTCGACAGGAATCAGGCTTCGGCGCGAGCGTTCCATGGCGAAGTTCAAACGATTCTTGGCGCCTCGGGCCACGATTTCGAAGTAGTGGATCCGTGCTTTGTAGTAATCGGTTTTGAGGCGTTCGTAGACGGCCGGATCGTACGACTTCTCACCGCGACGCGCCGCGAGTTCCATCGACACCTGAGACTGCCGTGACTGGCTCAGCGCCACACTGGCCTCGGCCATGTTCTTGCTGACATCCATATCCTCGACTTCCTGGCGACTCACGGCATTTTTCTGAAGCAGCTTGAGTGCTTGGTCGAGGCAATAGTCACGGTATTTGAGATCGACCTGGGCCATCCCCTCTTGCTTCTTGAGCCAGTCGAGCAACAATGAATAGGCTTTCACTTCATCGGGGGAGACCGCTCGACCGATGACGTCGCGTTCATATTCCTTCAAGGCGCGATAGGCCAGGGTTTCGGCTTCGTGCGCTTCTTCGTAGTGCAAACTCGCCGCATCCCGTTCCAGCTCCGATCGGCTCAGCAGCCCGCGTTGCGCCAGCCGTTGGGAACTCTCGTATTGAGAGCGCTTGACTGAGACCGAGTCGTGAAGCCGCTGAATCTCTCGGTCAAGGTCATCGAGTTCCATGCTGCGGTGGAGCGCGATTGGGAATTGGTCAGGGTCGGCTTTGGCTTGGAGGACCAAAGCGAGCGCAACGAGCAGGGCAGTTGGCATTCTGATAACCCCTCACAGATTCGACCCACAGCTCCGATCATTCCGGATCGAGCACATGCAGATCCTCGGGTACAAAACGGCCATCGACACGTAGCGGAATCCCATCGAACGCAATCGTTCCGCCGCCATACTCGGAACGTTGAATCTGGACCAAGTCCCAGTGGATCTTGGACCGGTTGCCGTTATCGGCCTCTTCGTAGGCGTTGCCCGGGGTCAAGTGAAAACTTCCGGCGATCTTCTCGTCGAAGAGGATGTCGCGCATCGGGTTCAGGATTCGGGGGTTGCAACCAATCGACCACTCCCCCACGAAGGCCGCCCCATCATCGGTCTCAAAGATCCGGCGAAGTTTGGCGACATCCCCCCCGGAGCAATCCGCCGAAATGATCCGGCCATCCCGAAACTCGAGCCTGATGCCGTCGAAGGAGTTCCCCTGATAGATCGTCGGCGTGTTGAAATGGATATGCCCCTGGATGGAGTTGCGTACCGGAGCCGTGAAGACTTCGCCGTCGGGGATATTCTTTTCCCCGGAACACGGGATGACGGGGATCCCCTCGATCGAGAATCTCAGGTCGGTGTCCGGTCCCGTGATGTGTACCTCGCGGGCCGCTCTCATCCGCTCGGCCAGGGGAACGAGAGCCTTCGCGAGTCGAGGATAATCGAGGTTGCAGACGTCGAAATAAAAATCCTCGAAGGCCTCTGTACTCATCCCCGCCTGCTGCGCCATGCTCGCATTAGGGATCCGCAACACACACCACTTCGTGTCCTTGATCCTGCGCTCAAGGTGTACCGGCCTGAGAAGGTGGGAATTATAGAGATTCATCTTCTCGCCGGACACATCACTCATCTCGTTGATGTTTCGGCTGCCCCGAAGTGCGATGTAAGCTTGCACCTTCTCCATCCGGTGCAGCTCGTTCTCGCCCCAGATGCGCATCTGCCCCTCGGAACCCCATCGCACGAGTTCGCGTAGGATCCGCGTGTCTTTCGTATCCACCAGGGGAAAGGCCCCCTTCTGGGCGGCCTGGCGCACGAGCAGGCGGGGCAGGGTGGTATCGTCGAGGTCGAAGCATTCGATGAGCAGCGTTTCACCGGGCGCGAGACTCGTTGAATGATTAATCAAAATCTTGGCGAGTGTCTCCCAACGAGGGTCCGGCATCAGAGCATACCTTCCTTGCTTCTCGACGAGAGTGGCTGAGGCGGCCAGGAGGGAATTGGCGCGCAGGGATCAAATGATCGTGAAAATTTAAGTCTACAATAAATGGTGGGCGTGTCGCGAGCACGTGTTTTTTCAGGCTTCGAATTTATAGAATCGGAACCCTCAAAAAACGACGGATCGGCGACCCTTATCCAGGTCGCCGATCCGTGAATCGCCATCGCGAAGTCCGCAGTCCTCGCGTGTTCCTAACGGTTGCCGTGTCGAAGTGCCCCGGGCCAGGGTTTCATTTCAATGCCGGCCTCATCGACGCTCGGATTTCGATGGTCACCCCGGCCGATAAGGGAACCTTGAACAGGAGCGGCTTGAGCGACGACAGTAGAAACCGGGTCGTGGCGTCCGGGATCAAGAACGAGGCGGGATCCGGTAGGAAACTCGCTTTGTTCGATGCGGGATCCACGGTTTTTTCGACCGCCTTCGGAAGCGATTGCGGTGTCGCGCAAGGCTCAGACGAATCGGGCAAGGAAGACGGCGGAGCCGACTCCTCGGGCAACGGCGGCAGCGGGACCGTCGAACCGTCCGCAGCCTTGCCCTGAGGGAGCGAACGACTCGGAAGCGCAGGGAGATCCAGCGGAGCGGCAGGCGGAACCTGAATCGCGGGTGGCTGAACGGCTGGCGGCTGAACGGTGGGCGACTGAACCGCAGGCGGCTGAATTGTTGTGCTAAAGACGCGAGGCGTCGAAATTTTTTCCAGGGCCGTCTTTGTGATCGTTTGCGATTCGCCAGCCTCGACCAGCATCAGGCGCTCGCGGACCACCGCTTTCCCTTGTCCGTCATCAACCGTGTGTGCGCCAAAGCTCACGAGGAGGAGGCCGTCGTTGGGGATGAGCCATTCTCCGGTAACGTTCACCGAAGCGACTTCCGGCACATCGAGCTGAGGGGTGATTTTCCCTGCCTCGCCCTGACGATTGCTCGCCGGGATAATCTCGGTGAATTTGACCTGATGGACGGCGGCAACCTGCGTTTCATCCACGACGATCTTGGCCAGGATCCCCTGGTCCAGTTTTCTTCCTGAAAAGGTGAACTGGCAGCCGTCGCGAACGTCCTCGTAGTCCGGTGAATAGGCAACGGCAACCGCGTGATCGTACGGGCCGTCCGCAAGTCGTGTGAGTCGGGAGACGACGCGACGGGTCGTCCGGTTCGAGAAATGCGCCACGGCTTCCGATTGAGCCATGACTTGAGGCGACATCATGACGCGGCCCGCACGCTCCAGCAACGGCTGAGCCAATTCCTTGTCAAGCGTCCAGATCGTCGCGGTACCTTGTTTGGCGACGGGGTTCAGCTTCGTGTAGACCGCCTCGCGCCATTCGAGGCCGTTCATTTCCAGAACCCGAACATGATATTGGATAGGCCGAGCGGCCCTTGGCGAACCATCAGCGCCCAGCAATGCCAGGCCCATCAGCCCCAGTGCAAAGTTCATGCGACGACCTCCCTTCCGTCAAGTTCCCGCTCCTTACTCCTCTTCCCTTTGGAGTCGAGTAGCGCGGATCTTACGCCCGTCGCCACATTTGGTCAACCGCGCCTTCTCGGCTTTACTGAGGAATATCTTGAAAAATTTTTCCTCAAATGCATGCTGTGCGCATGCAAACGCCACCGAATGCAGACGCATCTGGTGGCGTGAATACGACCTCGCGGCAAAGCCATGGGTCGATATCATCGATCCGAAAGATGGCCGAAGCCCGTGATCCCTGTGAAGCGGCCCCCGCTTACCGAGGCATCTCTACGATCCTGCCAATGATGATGGCAAAATCCTCGGTGAACGGTGTCTACTCAAAGGAAGACTCACGACCCGGAGTACAAAGTGTACTGTAAGGTCTTGTGACAACACATCGATCTCGTATTATTTTTCGAACAGTTCGCTCGCCGGCACGATCTTCACGCTCAAATCCTTGAGCGGGAACGACTCGATGATTTTGTCTTCGCTGAGAATGCTCTCGGGTGTTCCCTGCGTGTCATAGACGATCGGACTGGGCTTCCCCGAAAGCAACGCCTCTCGCAGAGCGGCCGCATCCTGAGCGACCATCACGACTTTGATGCCCGATCGCTTGAGATGGCGTCGAATCGCGGCATTCACCTGTTCGACAGTCAGCTTGGGCAAGCGCCGAGCCAACTCGGTCACAAGGTCTTCGCGATCATAGAATGCACCGTCCATAGCATAGCCCAGGCGACGCGACAGGGTCTGCACCCACAGTTTGCTGTAGTTGAGCAAGAACGATCGCGTCGCCTCGAAATCCTCGGCGCTCATGCCGTTTTCGACCAGGCGATCAAGCTCCCAGAGTGCTCCCCTCAGCGCGAAGATCGCCTTGTCTGGGGGAACCGGCCGAAGCCAGATCGTGAAGGCCTGTTGCCGGCGCGGATTGTTGGGGATCGGAAAAGTGCTCATCCCTTCTTGAATGAAGTCTTCAACATACGAATAGTCGCCGTAATTCAGGCCTCGCTTACCACGGAGATCCTGCATCAGCTTACCGTTGAACGTGCGGTGTTCGCCCAGGTAAGAGTTCGCTACGGCCAAGGCGTAGAAGTCGTCATCGTGCCGAGTCACGTCGATCGGGAAACCGAGCGAGATGGCCGTCGAATCCGCGGGCTTCTCGACGATCGTGACCTCAATCCCTTTGGGAACGACCGGCGCTGGCAAGACGGGAGCGGAGGACTTGCCGGCGGGTAAATTCAGGTCTTTCTCAACCTGTGCGACGAACTCGGGCTGTGCCCCGCCCGCCACCCCGAGTTGCATGGCCCCTCGCGTGTAGTGGGCTCGATAGAAGGCCTTCACGTCGTCAAGCGTGATCGACTTCAGCCCTTCGACGGTCCCCTGATCCACGTGACCGTACGGGTGGTTTTTGTAGAGCTCGACCTGAAGCGCCCACTTCCCCAGTTCCTCATCGTTATTACCGCGGAGGGTTTTCGAGAGGTAGTCGATCGCCTCGTTTTTCAGCCGCTCGAAGTCGTCGGGCGCGAAACGGGGCGACGTAAGCATGGCCGTGGCCAACGACTCGTACGCCGTCAGGTTGTCGCGATGGACCTCGCCCGAGAAAACCGTGACTTCCTTGTGGCACGAGCCCGAGAGTGCCGCGGCCATCGGATAGAGCTTGTCCAAGATCTGGTCATAGCTCAACGTCTTGGTACCACCTTCGGCGATCATGGAGGCGGTCAGCGCGGCGAGTCCCTCTTTCCCCTTCGGGTCGTCCTGGGAACCGACGTGAAAAAGGAATCGCACAGCGACCAGGGGCGACGATTGGGAAGGCAAGAAGAGCGTCTCGGAATTGGCTCGCTTCACCGGCTTCGGCGACGGGGACTCCGGTTCGGCCCCCTGAGTGGAGGAACTCAGGACGATGACCACCGCGATCGCCATCCTCCAGCCATTTCGCACGCGGTTCATCGTCATCATTTGGCCTTCTCCGACTCGAGTGTGATGATCGTTTGATTCGATGGCGCAAAGTAGCGGGCGGCGACGCGCTGAAGGTCGGCGGGCGTGAGGCGATCATACGCGGCGTAAAGTTCGTTCATCGAGTCAGGACGCCCCGTGATCCCGAGCGATTGGCTGACGGCGAGTGCCACCGCATCGGCACTGTCGAGTGTACCTGCGAACGAATAGCGAAGATGCGACTTGATGGCGTCGAGGCGGGCTTGATCGATCGGGGTTTTCGCCGCATCGGCGAGAGCCGTCTCGATCGCTTTTCGAATGGCTGGAAGGTCCTTGGGATGGCGAATCCGAGCGACGATGGTGAACAGGCCGGGATCACGCTTCGGTTCCGCATCGGCAGCCAGCAGCACAACCCGTTGCTCCTTGAGAACGAGGTCTTTGTACAACGGGCTCGTCTCACCGAAGACTGCCTGGGCCAATGCGCCCAGTGCCGCGACGTCGGGATTCCGGGGATCGGCCGAGGGGATGTGATAACCGAGATAGAGAATCGGCAGCGTGGGGACCGGCCATTTCAGTTGAGATGAACGGCCCTCCTTCTGTTCGGGCTCCTCGGGAATGGTCACGGTGGATTTGCCGTGTTCCCAACCGCCGTATTCCTTGCGAATCAACTCCACCAATCGTGCGTGATCGACATCCCCCGCGACGACGATCGTGCAGTTTTCCGGCCGGTACCAGCGGTCAAAAAAGGTTTTGCTATACGCAAACTGGTTGGGCATATCCTTGATGTCATCCAGGAATCCGATCGTCGTGTGCTTGTACGGATGCGTCGTGTAGGCCTTATCCTGCATGGCTTCATTCAGGATCAGGAACGGGGATGATGCGCTCTTGTTGTATTCCCCCAGCACAGCCCTGGCCTCTTTTTGGAAATCGGCCAGGCCATACTTCAGGTTTCGAAAGCGATCGGCCTCGATCTCCACCACCACGGGAAGCGCCGAGGAAGGCACGGTCATATGGTAGCACGTGATATCGTCAGATGTGAAAGCATTTGCGTCAGCACCAAGCGACTTGACAACCTGGTTGTACTTTTCCTGCGGATATCGCTCCGTTCCTCGGAACATCATGTGCTCAAAGAAATGAGCGAAACCCGTGAGTCCTTTTTCGACCTCATTACGTGATCCGGTACGAACGAGCGTGTAGTAGGCGATGATCCCGGGCGAGTCGTAAGGGATCGATATGATGGTCAGGCCGTTTTCGAGCGTGGTTTTCTGGATCGGAAACGGAAAGACCGGTTCCGCCGCCCCGGCGTTTGAGGCCGACGCTATGGCGAAGAGCGCCGTGGTGATGAGAACTGTACGCAAGGTAGTCATTTCAACTCCTCCGATCAAGCTCGCCCCAAGGGCGCTTTAGCGCAGCCCGGCTCCCGGTTGGCTCGGCCGAGTTCCCACGCGAATGGGAAGACCCGTGGGCTCCGACGGTCTTTCGTTGATGTGAACGTCGCCGATGGACTCTAAACCGTCGCAGACTCAGACGTCAATCGTAGAGAGGGCCGAACCGCGCAGGAGCAAACCTGACGACTTCCCGTACCGACATCGGAGGAGTCCCCTCTGCGCTCAGCCCTTGAGAGTACCCTGGTTCAGGTACCACATCCGGTCCGGGCCTCGAACGAAGCTGGACTGAACGGTGATGGAAGCGATCGGCTTTTCCGCTTCCTGAGAATCTCGGTAGACGTTCACCGTGTACGTTCCGTCGATCTCGTCGGCACCGGCGCTTTTCTCGGAGCGAAAGTCGTCGACAACGAACCGGAGATCATTGAAGCGTTGCCGCTCGTTGCCGCGCAAGGAGGCCAACCGCTCGACCCAGTATCTTCGAAAGCTGTCGAACGTTTTGTATCCCCCCGCATTCCGTCCCGTCGCACTCAGGAGGAGCCACATCCGACGATAGTGGGGCATGTAATGGGAGAGGGCCTCATAGTAGTCTTTGGCCGCCCGTTCCGGGGTCATCCGGATGGGACGTTCAAGCGTAATGAAGACGGGATAGCACAAGGCAACGGCCAAGGCGAAACCCGCCAGGACCGCGAGAAAGGCCAGGGCGTATGCCCCCACGGAGAACAAGAGAAACATCAGGATCGCGCTACCGATGAGGACGGCCCCGACCCGGATCAGGTCCGGCCCCCATTCGGCTCCCCGCGACCAGACCTCGTCGACCACCGCAGGGACTCGTTCCGGTTTGGGTTCCGGGCGTGGTTTCTTGCTCCCCTGTGCGGGCCGCGTGGGGATGGGAACCGGGGGCGGAACGGCTGGCTGCGATTCCTCATCCCGCCATTCGCCCCCTTCCAGGTCATAACCGTCCACCGGATCCGACGCACCCTCTCGGCCCGGCTTCGAAGCGCGCTCCGGACCGGAGTCCTGCGATAGGAGCCAGGCGGCATCCGCCGATTCGGGTCCCTCATTCCCCTTGGGCAGTTCCGGCCTTTCTCCCATCATCCACGCTCTCCCGTCAAAGACCTGTCCTCTCTGATGCGACTCCAGATGATTTTATATCAACAACCGCCGACGTTCACCACTGGAGTTCATCACGCGAGAAGAGAAGGAGCGCACCGTCGTCAGAACCGACGAGGAGGTCAAGGCTGCCATCCCCCCGCGCGTCGATCCCCATGGGCGAACATCCCTCGGTTCCGACGACCAAGGGACGACCGTCTCGGTGGCGCAGCGGCCTCGGGATCAAGCGCCCGTGGCCGAGGTTCTCGAACAAGAGGACGGTCGGCAAATCGTGCGCCGCCCCGAGCGGGAGGCCAGTCAGCGCGGGGATGATGTGGCGGTTTCCTCGAGAGATACCGACGAGGAGATCGATCTCTTCCTTGCCCGTCCAACGCCCCGCCCAAAGAGAACAGCGCCCAGCGAGACCAAATCCGCCGTCCAGACGCAACAGGCGACCCAGGCGGTCGACCAGGGGCACGGGAGTGCCCAGCTCGTGGCTATCCACACGAGGGTAAACGCACAGGTGCCCCTGAAGGTCGAGCGCGATCAGGTCGACCGAGCCCTCGCCGTTCCAGTCAGCCGTGGCCGGCCGGACTCGCGGCGGAATGATCAGGGGCGCTCCCTGGCTGCGGAGCACGCTCGGCGAACCGAACCTTGGGGCATTGGCCGCGCCGTCGTTCCTGAGGTAGAAGATTTCCCCACCGGCTCCGCCGACGATCAGACCGAGCCGACCGTTACCTGACCAATCGACGAGGGTCGGACAGGCAAAACCCAGGCGAGGAGCGACCGGACCATCGCGCATCCCATCGGGACCGGGCTCGATGCGGAAGGGCACCCCACCCGCTTCCAGCTCGATCGGCAGCGCGTAACGGTGTTCGGTCGCATCGCCGAGATCCTCGACCAGATGCAAGCGCCCGGCGACATCGCCATAGATCAGGTCGAGATCACCGTCCGAGTCAAGATCCCCGGCCGTCACCACGGAGTGGCCGCCGATGGTGAGTTGCCCTCCTTCATGCAGGATCGGAACCGGAGTCTTGGCATCGTTGCGCGTGACACCGGCGTGAACCGCAAACACGCGGCCATCCGAGCGGCCGTAGAGCAGCTCCATGCGGCCGTCGCCGTCCACGTCGGCCGCGATGACGTTGGTCCGGTCGTCAGGGAGCAAAAGCGGTCCGTGACCGCATTGCAACGTCCTCGACTCCATCAAGACCGGAGGCCTTTGCCCACCGAAGTTACGGTAGATCCGCACGTCGCCACGGTCATCGGTCACCAGGAGCTCGAGGCTGCCGCCGCTGCCCCAGGACACCGTGAGCGCTGAGGGATGAAGCCCCAGATTCAGCGGGCCGGAATCCCCCTCGATCTCGGGCTGAAGCTCGAAGGCGGGAGCACCAGGTCGGCCCACGTTCCGAAGCCAATAGATACGCCCTCGCGGACTCTGTCCGCGCCAACGTCCGCCGCGGTCGTAGCCTGGGTGTCCCCCTTTTTGGTTGAAACCAACCTGCTGGGATTCAGGTAGCCGATCGGAGTCGGGCCAGTACCCGGAGAGGTCATCGACGCCAACCAGCAGGTCGGTCAAGCCATCACCGTCCCAATCGACGGCGACAATTTGCACGACACGACAGGGGCCAATCCCCAAGTCAGGAGCGATGCAGAGACTCCGGGCCTCTCCCCATCGAGGCGCTCCGGGCTCACCGAGATTGGGAAGATAAACGAGTCCCTGTGAATCCATCCCCACGAGATCGAAGCGGCTCGGAGAGCCGTTGGGAATGGGGCTGACACAACGCAGGCCGGCGAGGGCCTCAACGGGCGTGCCGGCATCGAACCGGAGTTCGCCGGCATCGTTGCTGACGCGCCGATAGATGCGTGTAGTCCGCCCTTTCTCACCGCCTCCCGCCGTCACGAGGAGATCGCAATGTCCGTTTCCATACCAATTTACAGCGACAGGTTCGGCGTCCCATCCGAGACCGAGCGGAGTTGCGGCCACCGAGGCATCCCATGAGAATCGAGAGGCTTTGGCCGGGTTCGCCGTGGTTGCCTCCGGCTCTCCCTGCCCATCCTTCTTCGTACTCGATTCATACTCGACCGATGCCATTACCGTTCCTCCGACGTTCGAAATTTCGATCCCACCGACGGATCGCAACCTCGCATTGTAGCCAGTTGGCAACCCAGAAGCGCGAGGCTGACCTCAAATTC